>Ga0114998_10000774_pt1 | contig 23977 bp, 15 predicted proteins | sample ArcticOcean_MG_C_5_FD_87044 | JGI IMG/M metagenome (GOLD analysis project Ga0114998, IMG submission 87044) | Marine microbial communities from western Arctic Ocean - ArcticOcean_MG_CB4_138 | ecosystem: Environmental > Aquatic > Marine > Oceanic | place: Arctic Ocean: Canada Basin | collected... | reverse complement strand
TTACTGCACACGAACGCGACGAAGAAGGAGAAGAGGAACGCGCTCGTTTTAAATACGCTCGTCATCGTCGCCCTCGTTGCGTGTGTGCGACCAGGAACAATTAAAATGAAAAGATATTTCGCACGAGTTTTAGAACTGTGATCTTTGACTTTTTTTTTGTTTTTGTCAGTTTGGTGGCTACATAAAATCACATTTACTGTTTGTAAAAAACGTGCACTGAAATCTCAAACACTGTTTCGTTTTCCACATACTCTCTCTCTCTATATATATATATATATGTGTATTCATACACGCGTTTACTCTCTGTCTGTGCGAGCGGCGCTCGTCTGTCGTCTGTCGTCGTCGTCGTTGCAGGTTTTGATCTCTAATCTGTATTTTTTCAAACGGACTTTACTTAAAAAAATATCTTTTTATTCCCTTTTTATTTGTTACAATTGGATACTCGCGACCACGACGTGCACTGAAATCTCCAACACTGTTTCGTTTTCCACGTACTCTCTCTCTCTCTCTCTCTCTCTCTCGCGAACGTCGTCGTCGTTGCACAGGTTTTGATCTCTCCGTATTTCTTCAAACGGGATTTAAGTAGAAGTACTGATCAAAAATATCTTCTCAATGTTCCCTTTTTCTATATTCTATTTTGGATACTTTTCCGAATTATTCAAAACAAAAAAAGTGAACGCGGAGCCCATAATAAAATAAAAAACAACGTTTCGTTCGTCTTCATCGTAAGATATCAATAAACAACAGAACTCAAGATCGAGCTCGCGCGAAACAGAAGCACTTTGAAACACACACGCACGATTAGAAATGGACGGCGTATTCCCCGAAGCGTTGAAGACGTTGAAAGAAGCCGATCCAACGATCTATGGATTGATTCAAAGAGAGAAACTGAGACAGATCAAAGGGATCGAATTAATCGCGTCGGAGAACTTCACTTCGATGCCGGTGATGGAGGCTCTAGGGTCGTGTTTAACGAACAAGTACTCGGAAGGACAACCGAACGCGAGGTATTACGGTGGTAACGAGAACATTGATTTGATCGAGATCGAGTGTCAAAAAAGGGCTTTAGCGGCGTATTCGTTAGATGAGAAAAATTGGGGCGTTAACGTGCAACCGTATTCGGGGAGCCCGGCGAACATGGCTGTTTATGTCGCGTTATTGCAACCGCACGATAGAATCATGGGCCTCGACTTACCATCTGGTGGGCATTTAACGCATGGGTATTATACAGCGAACGGGAAGAAGATTAGCGCGACGAGTATTTTCTTCGAGAGTTTGCCGTATAAGGTTAATTACGATACAGGGTTTATCGACTACGATAAGTTGGAAGAGAAGGCGATGGACTTTAGACCAAAGTTGATCATTTGTGGTGGAAGTGCGTATCCAAGAGACTGGGATTATAAGAGATTTCGAGCGATTGCGGATAAGTGCGGCGCGATGTTGATGATGGATATGGCGCACATTTCTGGCCTAATCGCCGCCGAAGAACAAGCGTCGCCGTTTGAGTATTGCGATATCGTTACGACGACGACGCACAAGTCTTTGAGAGGTCCGCGAGCTGGGATGATCTTCTTCAGAAGAGATGAACGCGCGTTCGAAGGTAAAATTAACAACGCCGTTTTTCCTTCTTTACAAGGCGGGCCGCATAACCACCAAATCGCCGCGTTATGCGTTGCATTGAAGCATGTCAAAACTGACGAATTCAAAAAGTACCAAGTCCAAACGAAGAAAAATGCCGACGCGTTGGCAAAGAAGTTAATCAGTTTGGGTTACTCCATGGTCACCGGCGGTACTGAAAACCATTTAGTGTTGTGGGATTTAAGACCAAACGGGTTAACTGGATCGAAAATGGAATACATTTGCGACTCTGTGCACATTACGTTGAACAAGAACGCCGTGTTCGGCGATGCGAGTGCTTTAACACCAGGTGGATGCCGCATCGGCGCTCCAGCTATGACCTCGAGAGGCTTAGTCGAGAAAGACTTTGAACAAATCGCTATGTTTTTGGACGAAGCGGCTAAGATTGGTTTAGCCGCACAAGTAACGCACGGAAAGATGTTAACGGACTGGAAGAAAGGTATTGATGGTTCCAAAGAAGTCATCGCTTTGAAAGAAAAAGTTGAATCTTTCGCCGAAGCGTTTGCTATGCCCGGATTCACTCGCGATTCGGTCGATATATAAATTTAAACACAAACATTATATCTACCTATATTATTTCTAATACAATATCATAATAACCAAAAAGTTGGACAAAAAGTTTTGCTCGGTAAAGTGCGTGAATATCTCGAAGAAATTAAACGCGAACAAAGGATAAAAATGAAACAATATCGACGTTGTATAGATTTCTTCTTCTTCTTCTTCTTCTTTTCCTCTTAACCGAGGTCGTCATCGGTTTGTATGCACAACTTTTTTAAGTCTTCGTGCAGAAGCGAGAGATACAAATCTCAGCAGAGAGATACAACACTCATCATCATCATCATCATCATCAGTGTCAAACGATAAAATCTGCTCCACTAGCGCTCATCCTCATCCTAGAATCGTTCCTAATCACACCACCAGTACTACTACTCGACTTACTCTTAAACCTATTCGTGTTTATGTTCTGTGGCCTCGGACTTATCTTCGCTTTACTGTTTAAGTCTTCCTCTCTTTTTTCTTGGATCTCGGCGTAGATATAAATCAAGAATCCGATGATGAGTAATATGATCAAAACGACTGTGACAATCGTCTTACGCTCTTGTAATTTCATATCGCGCGAGGAATCTGGGTGAAAATATGACTCGATCATCTCCTTACTTGATTCCATTCCCATTTTCGTCCTTGTCGTTATCGTTGTCGTCGTTGTTCTTAATCGGTTGGAGTACACATTTTTTTTAATGCGATTTCTGATAGTCGATGGTGGATTTCCCCCTCATCAGTCTCTCTCTCCAGACTCTCTCTCTACTGACTAAAAATCATCGAGGTCGTCGATCTCTTCGTCGGTATCGACGCCGCTACCATAATCGTGTTCATCGAACCCGTCGCGTTCATATTCGAGTAAGTTCTTAAGTTTCTCGCCGTGGCCTTCACCGCGATTTCCAAGAGTGCCGCCCGCGTCTCGCGGCAACTGCTCTCGAAACGATGACAACGAGTCGGCGTTGTTGTTTTTATTTTTACCTCCTCCCCGTTGTTGTCGTTGCGAAGGAGAAGTGTTGTTGTTGTTATCGCCTTCGTGTTGAAACGCGAGTCGAACGTTCTTTTTTGCTTCAAGTTCGCGCGAAGAAATCGCCGTTGCAGCAGTACCGAGATTGAACGTGGAGAATTTGTTCATTTTTTCTGCTAATTTCTCCGAGCGCGTTTGATCGCGCATCTCTTGAATCTCCTTTGCGTTCCTACGCGCGTCGTCGATCGAAGTGTATTCTAAACGAACGAACGATCGTTCGTTTATTTCGTTCACTTTAACGAACTGAACGATATCGGTTTCTTTAGTCTTCCTCGACGCGCCGCGTTTCGTTTCCGCTGTAAATAAAGTCACATCATCATCATCGCCTCGCGCGATCGTCATCGTTCTTCGTTCCTCCTTCGTACTTTTCCTGATCGTCATAGCACACGAGCAACTCGCGTCGTTCGCTAAAATGTCATAAACAGTAGCGCTATCGTTATTTCTTCTACGCGTAAATCTTTTATTATTATTTTCTTTCCTATCTCGTTTCATGCTTCCGCTCGCCGAAGAAACCGTCACTCTCGCGAACACGTTCCTTACACCCTCCATTCTCTGTATTCTGCGCACGAATTCGATCGCTTTCTTCGCCCCGTAAGCGAACGCGACTATACTTAAATCATCCACGAAAACTGTCGTTCTTTGCCGTAAATCGTTCGAGGCATATCCATACACGGCGGACCTGACGGTTTCTTTCCTCGCTCCTCCTCGAGCGTTCGCTCGCTCTATCGCGATCGCTCGCGCGCGCGCTTCTACGCAGTATATCGAATCCTCCCCCTTCGCCGATTCTTCTCCATCGCGCTCTTCGTTACACGAACTCATTCGTTCCACGATTTCTAAAACTTCCTCCAAAGCGTCGTCCAAATCTCGTTCATCGAAGCACTTTGAACAGTCAACCACAGAAACCGGGCCCTTTTCGTGGCTTTCAATGATCTCCCGAAAGCGCTTTGACTCGCTCAAGAACTTACAAAACACGACCGAGCACTCGCGCGCGCGCGTGCGTCCTTCTTCTTCTTCTTCTTCTTCCAATGCCGCGAGCTCTCTTTTCTTTCCCGATTCGCTCGATACAACTTTCCCGAACACGTCCGAGTAAATCCGCTCGCTTTCTTCACATCTCGCGCGTTGTCTCAGCACGAACAGAGAGGCGAGGTTTTGGTCCAATCGTACTCCGGCTTCATACGCCTTCAAGGTCGTTCTCATCTCTCTGTGCTTATCCTCTCTGTCTCTCTCTCTCTCTTTGCGTCGCGGGCGTGTTTTCCTTTTTGTGTAGTACGAATATATATTGAACGAGTGCAGTGTTCCTCGATTATTTACTGCGCGAAGTTCCAATTTCGTTCGCTTTAAAAGGAGTCAAAAAATGAACAAAAAGTTGGTTATCTTGGTTATTTAAAGTTTTTTAAACAGCACGCGAGAAATCTTCCTCCTTTTTCGTAGACGTAACTGTGCGCAGGAGTTTTCTCGTTGATTTAAGCATATTATTATTATTACTATTATTACTATTCTTATTACTACTATTATTATTATTGTTGTTCCAACTCGATTATTTACTGATGAGCGAAGTTCCAATTTCGTTCGCTTTAAAAGGAGTCAAAAAATGAACAAAAAGTTGGTTATCTTGGTTATTTGAAGTTTTTCAAACAGTATCTTCCGCTCCTTTTTCTTTCGTTTTTGCAGTTTTTCTCTTCGCGTTTCGAACGTTAGTATCCATCGTCCACAGAGGGCTTCATCGTTGTGATATGTATCGTAAACCAGTATTATTATTACTGGTACGTTTACTACTATTGTTATTATTATTATTAATACCTATTAATTACATATTACAATTCCTTCCTGAAACCCTAAACTTCTTTTTTGAAACCCTAAAACAATCAAGCGCCTCTCTCTCGTTTTCGCACCCTCGCGCGCACAACAATTTAGCCACCACGAAAGAGGATGAAGACGAGCTCTCGTGGAACCGAACCGCGCGCTACTGCTTCGCCGAGCTTCAGTGAAAGGAAGAGAACGCTCCTTCTTCGCGTTAGTTTTGCACGACGACGACTTTGTTCCTCTTCTTCTTCTTCTTCTTCTGCTTCTTCTTTTCGTGATTCGAACCTCGCAGCGTTTAATTCATTGCTTGGTCATGGAAGGAGTGCGAGAAGAGGAAGGGGAAGATCCTTTGCGTGCGAGTTAAGGAACTCTGCCGCCGAAGGTGCTGCCGTGAAAGAGGACGATGATGACGATCGTCGACTGCGCCGTGGTTACGCAGGAGAAGATGTGCGCACGAGGAAAAACGCGGACCTTTATGAAGGTATTCGTTCAAAGAGCGAGCGAGGAGGGACGCGAGAACGGGGAGAAGAAGATTACGACGACGACGACGACGACGATGATAATAAAAGAATAGCAGCGAGACGAAAGAAACCTGAAGTACTGGCGCCTGCTGGAGGGTGGAAACAACTCAAAGCCGCGTGTGCGGCTGGAGCGGATTGTGTCTATTTCGGACTCGAATCATTAAACGCTCGAGCGAGAGCGAATAATTTTGAAGTGAAAGAATTGAAGGAAGTTATGGATTTTTTACACGAACGAGCGGTGAAAGGGTACGTAACAATGAACGTGCTCGTGTTCGATGACGAGTTAGAGGAGTGCGAGAGATTAGTTAGGGCGTGCGCTTCGTGTGGAGTCGATGCGATGATCGTACAAGACGTTGGAGCGGCGAGGTTAGTGAAAAAGATTGCGCCGAACATGCACGTACACGGGTCGACGCAGATGACTATTACGGATCCGGAAGGAGCGAAATTTGCGAGAGATATTGGATGCGAACGCGTCGTAGTCGGGAGAGAGTTGAGCATTAGCGAGATTAGAACAGTCGTGGAGAAATCGCCTGAGACGACCGTTGAAGCGTTCACGCACGGTGCGCTTTGCGTTTCGTATTCTGGGCAGTGTTTTAGTTCCGAAGCCTGGGGTGGTAGATCAGCAAATAGAGGGCAGTGCGCGCAAGCGTGTAGAATGCCATACGGTTTTGTCGTAAACGGTGAAGTGAAAGCGATGGGCGATGAGAAATATTTATTATCGCCGCAAGATTTAATGGCCGTTGATTTAGTGCCGCAGTTGATCGAAGCCGGCGTGAGCTGTTTTAAAATCGAAGGTCGATTGAAAGGTGAAGAATACGTTTCGTTAACAACCGCGGCGTATCGTCGAGCAGTTGATTTAGCTTGGGAAAATCAATCGATTGATAAAAGAGATTTATTAACAGACGAGAGTAGGGAACAGTTAAGACAAGTTTTTGCGCGAGCGCAGGATGAAAATCATGACGGTTTGACGACTGGATTTTTAGAAGGTTCTAGGCATCAAACGATCGTTCGCGGTCGCTCGCCGAGACATCGAGGTGTAATAGCCGGGCGCGTCTTTAATGTCGACGCATTAAACGAACGCGTAACGATTGAAGTTAGTGAAAGCTCGGGCGTCTTGAAAAGAGGGTTTGGTGTCGTATTCGATTGTGGAACTCCAGAACTTGACGAAGAAGGTGGATTCATTTACGAAATTTTCAACGAACGAGGAGTATACGTTGATTCGAGCGAATTATGCTCGAACGACATTGCCTCTTTAGCTTTTGCTCGCAACTCGATCGATTTTAGCAAGATTCAGAAAGGTAATATCGTTTGGAGAACGTCCACTACGAGCGGCGAAAAGAAAGAACAACAGCGTAAACGCGAGGAAAACGAGGAAGAAATCAAAGCATCACAGAAGGAAGGAGGAAGAGACGCCGTTGTGTGCGTTGTTTCTGGTTCTATCGATAAACCAATGAAAATATCATTCTTTGATGATTACGGGAACGTCGGCGAAGCTTCAACTTCTACTTTTATCTCTGAGGCGAAGAAGCAGCCGATGAATTTAGAGTCTATTGCGAAAGCGATTGGCGAATTGGGAGGAACGCCATTCGTACTTAATACCGAACGCATTGATTGTGCAAAACTTTTAAATAACAAGAAGGAAATTTTTGTACCAGCTGGAGAAATTAAGAAAGCGCGGAGAGCGGCTGTTGAGATGTTGTTGGAAAAGAGACGAAACATTGGTGCGAATAAATCAAAAGCAATGGCGAGCGATTCGATTAGCGTCTCGGAGGAAATGTACAAAAGTGAAATCGAAAAATGGTGGGGTATCGAATCTTCTCAATCGTTTGAGAAGAAAGATGTAATATTATTAGAAAATGAAGAAAGTATTGACAATATCGCGTCGCCAAAGTTAACTGTATTATGTCGAACAATGGAACAAGTCGAAACGTGCTGCAAGTTTGAGTTCTTGAACGAAATACAATGTGATTTCCTTGAAGTCCATGGGTTGCGGGAAGCCGTGAAGAAGATTCAAGCGGCGGGGAAAAAAGCAGTCGTGGCTACTCCACGCGTGCTCAAACCGGATGAAGAAAAGCTCTGGCGCTTCTATTTAAGTTTGAACGCTGATGCGCTTTTAGTGCGTTCTGCTGGATTATTGCGTAAACTAAACGAGTTAATAACGACGAGCGATGGCGATTCAAAAGAGAAAAAGAAGTATCCAAGACTGCGCGGGGATTTTTCGTTAAACGCGGCGAACGTTTTAACGACTTCGACGTTCTTAGAGGCTTTCAATTTAGAGAGAATATCTCCAACGCACGATTTGAACGCGCGTCAAATACGCAATCTTGCACACGCGTTACCTCCGAAAACGGCCATGTCAAAAATCGAAGTCGTCTTACACATGCACTTACCGATTTTTCATACAGAACATTGCGTGTTTTGCCGTTTCCTATCAGACGGTAATTCGTACAAAGACTGCGGCCACCCATGCGAAACGAACGACGCTCGCTTACGCGACTCGTTCGGTAAGGACCACTTAGTTTTAGCAGACCAAGGGTGCAGAAACACCGTCTTCAACGCCGAAGCGCAATCCGGCGCCATGTTCTACAACGACTGGGTATCAAACGGGAACATACGGAACTTCAGGGTCGAGCTCGTGGACGAACCAGCTCACGAAACCAAGACGTTACTCGAAACGTACGACGAACTCATCAAAGGCTCCAAGTCCTCAAAAGACGTCTTCGCTATTTTACTAAAGATCGAGGACAAAAATGGTATTGCGCAAGGATGTACCGTCGGTTCGTTCGCTATTCGCTCAGAGCAAACTAAAGAATCGATGAAGAAAACGGCAGTTTCCACGAAATAAATATATTCGATCGTCTCGTTGTCATTCAGATTTGTTTCGATGCGCATGCGCTGTCAATACCTACTCTATCGTTCATTTGTATGACTCAAACTACACGCTTTTTAAAGATGTCACAAAAAAGAGAACTCTCTACTACTTCACTTTCTTCTGCGAAGAAGACTTATTACGTAGAACAAAAAAAAGCGCTCTCTCTCTGTTTTGAAGAACATAAATGCTCCTCTCGTTCGCTAAAACTCTCGCATCTCGTAGTTCGATGCGCACTTTTTCTTCGTCTACTGCTTCCACTTGCGCGGTCGAAACCGGTCACGATTTCCGGTTTTCGCGCAGATGTCGTCGAAGTAATAAACTAATACGCTCGAGAACATGCTCGATGAACAGTACGAACGAGAACGACAGCGAAGAGAACGAATTGAATAAGAATAGGAACGAGAATAGAAATCAGTCGAAACCGCAAAATGAGTTAATCGATGCCTTGGATAAGATCTCTAAAAGAGAGGATATGATTAAGAGGAAACAGGGAGCGATGACGGGGACGAGCAGGAGTGATATAATCGTGAAAGACGCGTTTACTGGGAAAGAGCGAACGAGTAATAGTAATAGTAATAAAACGAATACGGTGATGGGACCGGGAACGAGCGAAGAATGGAGGGCGTTAGATGAACGAGTGAACACGTATCCGTGTGAGAGGAAGTTCCAAGCGATCGGGTTGAACGAACAGTCGTTCGTGCGAGATATCGTGAAGATCGTCGAAGACTGTTTAGGAAGAGGGCCTATCGGTGAGGATAGGGTGACGAGTAATTTAAGTAAGAATGGGAAGTACGTGAGTGCGAATGTGACGGTTGTTTTGGAGAGTGGAGAGGAAGTTATTGAGATTATGAGTAAGTTGAAAGCGGATGGGAGAGTTAAGTGGTACTTGTAAATGTTGAGATATAGGACTTCTCACGTTAATAGCAATATTTATCGAGACGTCGTACAGTATCTATTTATTATTATTGAATTTACCTAAGGCCCATAGAGGGAATATGTTCTTATAATTCGCGTAAGTAATCATACAGTTGTTATTGAACACGCCCATGATATTTTCTTGCGGCCAATCACCGTTTGGTAGTTGTTTCTTTAACAAACATTTCGCTGCTTTGAGTAAAGGCGCTCGGTCGCGCTTTTCTTGGCCAGTCGCGATGAGAGCTAACATCGCCCACGAAGTGTTCACGCAATGCGCGAATTCTGTATTCCCGTCTTTGTTTTCATAAAGTTGATGATACGTTTTTTTCTCGCATGATAAATAACTTTCACCCCATCCTCCGGTCGTTTCTTGTTGTTTTGAAAGCAGAAATTTAACCGCCTTTCGCAAGTGCGGACACGTTTCGTACGTTGATCCAGTGGCGATTAATCCTAAAACACCAAACCAGGTACCGTACGTGAAACAAATCGCCCACGAGCCGTACCAACTTCCATCTTCTTTTTGAATACTCTTCAAGAACGATCGTCCACTCTCGCGTGCTTTTTCAATTCTCGGCACGATTGGATGATTTGGAAATCGTTTCGCAAATTTGGTAATCGCTTGGATAGAAGCCGAGGAACACTCAACGTATGGATAATCAATCATAATATCACCGAAAGTTTCCGCCGGGTTAAGAATTTCTACCCACTTACCGGCTCTAGTGTTTTCATACGTTGCCCATCCGCCAGAGCCTTGCGGCTTGAACCCAAATTTTTGCGTATTTTGGTAACTCAAAATGACGTTCACGCAATCTGCTAATCTATCCACGGATATTCTATTCATTTCGTCGATTTTAATTAACCCTTGGTCTTCCATATCCATCAACGATAACGCGGCTTTCAAACCTTCACTGGAGCAATCGGATATGGGCCATCCGTGATCGCGCGTACTGAACGGCCACGCGCCTTTCGAGATATGTCTATAATATTTCTTCATCTCAGGTGCGTCGTCTCTCACTTGACTATCATCGATATATTTCGCTGCATCTCTTAAGCATTCGTTAAAGTCTTGAGATATTCCAGTACATTCAATAGCTTGCACGGCGAAGGCGCAATCCCAAAGTTGACTTCCGTTATAGCCTTGCATTTTCATCCCATCCTCGGCGACCCATAAGTAATCCCAAAATCTAGGAAGGTGCTTATTCACTCCTTCTTCGTCGCCACTAAAATATCTACATAAACAGTTGAACACTTTATTTACTGGACCGATGTCGACATATCGAGTATTTTCATCTTCGTATATAACGTGTTTCAACGCTTCGTTATTCGCCCATCTTCGCAAAGGCGAACGGAGTAAAACCGGTTCGACTTTTGATAGCGCGGACCAGAGTAAGTCTTGCATGAACGGATGTGGGTAATATAAATCTTCGCTCGCACATTCGTTCCTCGCCTTGTTCCAATCTATAGTATCGTATTCTTGGCAGTATAACTCAGTCTTCAACGCTTCCGAAATCGGGTTTCCTTTCTCGATTTGCGCTCGTTTCCCGTATAAATAGGACATTGGCAAATAGACCATTCTGCAGTGGCACCAATACCTCCCTGGATGCGCTGGGAACCAATACGGTAAAAGCCAACACTCTGGAGGTATTGGATTCAAACCTTTCCATTCATAGCACCCTAACATACTTAACCAAAACTTCCCCCAACTCGGCGTTTTCGTCGCACCGCCTCTCGTTTTAATCCATTCCTGCATCTTCCTCAACGTTTTCGATGTCTTTAATTCTTCTCCTAAACACCTTAAAGCGACGAAAGTCAACACTGAACCGAACATCGTCGAATGACCTTCGATGTGTAACCCGACACCGCCGTCTTCGTTAACGTGATTTTCCAAATACCTTATCATCTCCACTTTCACGTGCTCAGGAAGCATCTCTTTCTCTTTCTTCATGATCTTCATGGCAATAATTAATCCAGGCATCAAAAACATCGGCCCTCCATAATCAGACGGCCAATGACCGTCCGCGTGTTGTTGTCCTTGATAATACTCTACGCCCGCCCTCACCGCTATCTTCGATTTAAGGACTAACTTCTCATAATCATCATCGATCGCATTAAGCTCATCAACGAATCCGTCGTTCGCCGTAGGCGCCTTTGTCTTCATCTCTCTCTTCCTCTCAACTCGCTCTCTATCAAACATATCGCGCATGATCGCGTCCTTACTATGCCTCTCGCTAAATCTCCGCTCTCGAAATTCTTTCCTACGCTCGTCCTGTTTAACAATCTCATCCTCGTTATCCTCCGTAGCGACAACGTACTCCCACGTCTGTCTCCCAACGAACTCGTTCAACGAACTCAAACCACTGCTGCTCCCATCGCCGTCCAAGTTCCCTTTCGAACATACTAAGCGCCACATAATACGTACGACTTACTTCTGCGTAAAAAAACTCCCCCCCTCGCCTTTTAAGAACGAGCTCTTGAAAAGCGAAGAGAATACGGCCGATCAATAGCTCGCACGGTAAATCGATCACAAGTAATTCGTTCGCGCTTGTTCGTATAACCCAATCAATGCGCTTCACAAAAACTCTCTCTCTTAATCTCGCTCTTCTTCCTTATCAAACGAATCGCGCAAATCACCAGTTTTCCAATTCGTACAAAGGAGAAGATAACTTCCGTTTTTGAAACGAATAAAACGGCTTAAACGGCTTAAACACGCACTCGCACGAAAGTATGAACGAGATCAACCGATGCCTCGACGACCACGCGCGATCGCTTATTCTCTTAATTCCTTCGATGCTTTTAATTCGTCTACTCGCAAGCACACAATTTCTAACGGCCCACGTCGGTCAAAAAAACGCACTTTATTCGTCTCTGAAACATTGACCAATAAAGAATTATTTCTAAACGCGATAATCGATTGCTGCCGACTTCGTTTCGAACGAAACTTCGTCGCGCCATAGCTCTCTCTCTCGCGCGCGCGCTCGATCGTGCACGTTTTCTACCACCAGTGTTCACTTTTCTTCGCTCTCGAAAGTTACGTCGTAAACGTTTTCGAACGACAAAACAACAACTTCTGATCAATTCTTGTGAAAATCTATTTTCAGAGTGGAAATCCATTTTCAGCAAAAGCATTTTAAAGAGGAATAATACTTTTACACCATCGGAACATCCAAAACGCGTAATCGGCGTTCCAGCGAGCGCATTAAATCACTCTCGCACTCTCTTTACTATGATGCGCACTAAAGCGCTCTCGTTCTCTGGCCCTATCGCGACCACGGATAAGATCGGATCGGTACGCAAACACGTTTTCGTTTCAATCGACCGTTTTGTTCGTTTAAGCCGTTTTAAGCCACTTATTTTATTTCTCGTTTTTCTCTGTGCAGAGAACGTCTTCCGTTTACGTTCGAAATCGTCTTTTTTTGCAAAGAGAAGCGAGCGATGCGCAAAGTTTCGTGTCGTAATCAGTCGCACGTTTCATTCGTTCCGTGTTCATTCGCGCGTTTCTTTTCTCTCTCTCTCTTTCTCTTCTTTAACTCGCAATCTCGAGAATGGAAAGGAATTTTTAACGAGCGAGTTTCGTTTTTTTAAAGAAGCGAACGTGTCAGTTCGGTATGAATAATAACAGGTGTGCGCACGCAATTCGTGTCGTTCGTGAGCGCGGTGTCTGCGATGGGTTCGTTCGGAGCGCTTTAAGAGCGAAGCAGCAAAGGGTCGTTTTGACGAGGGCTGGAGCGGATGATGATGATGATGATGATGAATTTGAGCAGGAAGTCGATTTGGACGATATCGCGAAAGCGATCGAAGAGCTTTCGAGGGAGAACGAAAAGCTTAGGATGAGTTTAGAGCGAGAGGAAAGTGAGGAGAGCACTGTTGCTACGGCCGTTGCTACGAAGAAACCGAAAGCGAAATCGTCTTCTTCGTCTTCGACGGTCGTTTCGAGATTCGGAGTGCCGTTGTTGAACGAAGATCCGAAAAGACATCGTGGGTTTAAGTTCCCAGAGCTCGCTGGCGATGGGTTCGGCGTATGCGCGACCGATAGGACGTTGGAACATCATAAAGGGCATTTAGGTCACCGATGGGGAAAGTTTAAGAGTCTTCGAAGCGCTATTGAAGCGAACGAAGAGGGAGGTTTGGAAGGATTTTCTCGCGGGTACGAAAAAATGGGTTTCAATAGAAACGAGGAAACTGGAGAGATTACGTACAGAGAGTGGGCACCGAACGCGAAAGCGTGTTGCCTTTTTGGCGATTTTAATAATTGGCAAACGAACGAGAACGGTGTTTGGATGAAGAGGAATGACTATGGCGTTTTTGAATGTACGGTTCCACCAAACGCTGACGGATCGCCAGGGATCCCGCACGGATCTCGAGTAAAGATTCACATCGAAACCGCAAATGGAAGCTTTGTTGATAAAATTCCAGCTTGGATTAAATTTGCCGTTCAAGCACCGGGGAATATCCCGTTTGATGGCATTTATTACGATCCGCCCGAGGAGGAGCAATACAAAATGAAATGGGCGAGACCGGACGCGCCTGAAGAGTTGAGAATTTACGAAGCGCACGTCGGCATGTCCTCGAGAGATCCGAAAATTAACACATACATTGCTTTTGCGGATGAAGTTTTGCCAAGAATTAAAAACTTGGGGTATAACGCCGTTCAATTGATGGCGATTCAAGAGCACGCGTATTACGCTTCGTTCGGTTACCACGTGACAAACTTTTTTGGCGTCTCCTCGCGCTGTGGTACGCCCGATGAATTGAAATACTTGATCGATAAAGCGCATTCGATGGGTATTTCTGTTTTGATGGATTTAGTACACTCGCACTCGAGCTCAAACGCTACTGATGGTATTAATATGTTTGACGGCTCTGACGGACAGTACTTCCATAGTGGCCCGCAAGGATATCATTGGATGTGGGATTCGCGTTGTTTTAACTACGGCGAATGGGAAGTTTTGCGCTTCTTGTTATCGAACTTGAGATATTGGATGGAAGAATTCAAATTCGACGGTTTCCGCTTCGACGGTGTCACTTCTATGATGTATAAGCATCATGGTTTACAAATGGCGTTTACGGGTAACTACGAAGAATATTTTGGCATGAACACGGATGTTGACGCCATGGTCTATTTGGCTTTGGCGAATGATATGTTGCACACGTTATACGACGGCAAAGTAACGACGATCGCGGAAGACGTGTCTGGTATGCCAACGTTATGCAGACCGGTTCAAGAGGGTGGTACTGGATTTGATTACCGTTTACAAATGGCCATCGCTGATAAATGGGTCGAAGTCTTATCCGAATGGGGCGCTGACGAGAACTGGGAAATGGGCAACTTGGTCTTTACCATGGAAAATCGTCGATACGGCGAGAAGTGCATTTCATACGCCGAATCGCACGATCAAGCGTTAGTTGGCGATAAAACAACCGCGTTTTGGCTCATGGATGCGGAAATGTATACGAATATGTCCACTTTATCTCCAGACTCGCCAGTCGTCACCAGAGGTATTGCTTTGCATAAGATGATTCGTCAATTTACGATGGGTTTGGGTGGCGAAGGTTACTTGACGTTCATGGGCAACGAATTCGGTCACCCAGAGTGGATCGATTTCCCGAGAGACGACAGAGTTGAAGCCTCGACTGGTAAATTTATCCCAGGTAACGGCAACTCGTACCACTTATGCCGAAGACGCTTCGATTTACCAGAAATGGATCACTTGCGTTATAAGTTTTTAGAAGCGTTTGATGCGAAAATGAACAGAGTCGCTGGATTCTTTAAATATTTGTCGAGTAATCATCAATACACGAGTTTGAAAGACGATGGTGATAAAATGATTGCGTTTGAAAGAGGTGATTGCGTCTTTGTGTTCAACTGGCATCCAACGAATTCGTATTCAGACTACCGCATCGGTTGCAAATCTGCTGGTAAATACAAGTTGATCTTAAGTTCCGATAATCCTGAATTTGGTGGTTGGAATAACTTGTCCACACATCATGATGCTGACTTTTTTGCTGACTCTACCGCGCATAACGGACGCCCTGCGAGTTTCTTGGCGTATATTCCTTCAAGAACCGTCGCGATTTATGCCAAAGAGGAAGACATCGAGAAAGTTGGATATACGTACGGTGAAGAATACGTATCGCGAATCGTAGAAGTTTCAAACGAAAACGTATAACTTCAAGTTCAAAATAACAGCGCACGCGTCTATCTACGAGAAATCTAATAAATAATAATACTACCGATTACTGCGTGGATAGATATAAAAAAACACCCTAAAAGCGGCAGCGGCACGGATTGTTTTGTAATTCTTTAAAATCTATACTTCTTAAATATTTATATACTGGTATACATCAATCGTTGATTAGTAATAGTAGTAAAAATCTGCTATTATTTATCATTCTTACTATTATTAGTAGTTTCCTTCTTAGTTTGTTTTTCTTTCTTGCCTTCAGATGAGTTCGTCGTCATCGTCGTTCTAGCGGCAACCGTATCCTTAGCGGCTTTCTTTTCCCAACTCTTATTACTAATCTTTCTAACGATGCCCATATAAAAAGCGCCTTTATTTTTCACATCGCCTTTGTTCTTCATCACGACTTTTCTGATTTCATTCGCGGCTTTATCGCACACATCTCTCGGTAACAGACCCAAAAACGATTTTAAACGAACGTCAAAATCTGCAACTTTCAAAGTCCCTTCGCTATTCTCGCACGCGTGCTTAATCACGACCTCGACGTCATCCGCACTCGTCAAAGTCTTCAAACCTTCTCGCTTCTTAACCCCTTCACTCTTCGTATTCACTTCAACGCCCACTTCTCTCTTTTGTTTCTTCTGCTGTTTACTTTCAGTCCAAGTCTTCCTCTCGCATCTTTCCACGGTCACCGGTCTCCCTCGGAATAACGTATCGTGTAATTTCATAGCCTTCTTCGCCGCCTTACTCGTCTTGAAATCGACAAACGCGTACCCTTTGAACTTCTTCGATTGCCCTGGTTTCCCTTCACCATCGCCGCCGGCCATTCTTATTTCCTCTATGTCCCTGCCGCACCCGTGTCTGTTCAAATTCGCTAAAAGCCACGGTTTTATGTCCGACACTTTCGTATCGAACGGCATTTGCCCAAAGAACAGAGTATGGATTTCTTCCAAGCGTTCGACCTCTTCTCGCGTATTCTTATCACTATTATTACGATCGTAATCTTCCTTCTTTCTCTTCTTCTTTTCGCCCGCGTTTTCATCGCCTGCTTTGCCGTTCTTCACTGCTCGTTTTCGTTCGCCGCCACCTTCATCATCATCATCTTTCCTTTTCTTCGAAGACGACGATGACTTTGTTTTCTTTTCCTTTTTGTGTTTATCTTTCGATCTCTCTTCGGCTATTTCGGCAAATTTAGAAGAGGATGGGGGGTCGTGATTTACTCTCGTCACAGTTTCGTCGGTTTCTTTTCTCGTTGGATCACCCATTATTATTATTATTATTATTATTATTACTATTATTATCGTCGCGATTGATTTGTGTGGTATGAGGAAATGTTTTATTGATGAAATTGTTGCGAGACTTTGATATATGATTAATACGTGAACAAAACGACTCATACAACGCAATATTCGCACTATTAATTAATAATTAAGCGATAGAGACGCCACCGTTCCTCAAAGCATCTAAGAAAGCCTCCATTTTACCGCCAAACCTCCTCCGTTTATCCTTAAAAGGCTTCCTATTCGCCGCGTAGTTCTCGTCCGAGCGCTTGATCTTTTGCCCGTTGTATTTCACTTCGTTCACTGCAATCGATTGCGCGCGTTTGGCGAGTAAAGAGCCGATTATTGCACACGCTCGTTTATCCGACGACGATGTATGTCTTTCTAATGATGCGTGTGCGTGCGCGTGTGATTGCGATACCGACGTCGATGGAACGCGCTCTACTCCTCTATCATCATCATCATCACCACCTTTTCTACTACTTTCGTTCTCATTATTCTTATTACTATTACGCTTTCTTCTATTGAACTCGGACTCTTTCTCTAACGTAGACGCCGATGCTATTATGTGCCCATCCGTAACTCTCAGAATCCTTCCAATGACGTGCCTGTTCGAGAAGAACACTTGTAGTCTATGCTGGATCGTCTTCGCCGCTTGCGCCATCTCTAAGGTATTTAGTATCAGTCAGTAGTGCGTAGTACCAATATTCTCCCTCTCTCACTTCGCGTCTTCGTTAAATAATGAATACCGAACTCCTGAAAAAAGCTACTACCCACGCGAGCTTAAGATCGAGAAGGTGAACTTCGCACTACTGAGGACTTCGCCGCGTGTTTTTATGAGTCGTCCTCTGATTGCCGACGCGCTCGTTTTTCTTTCGTTTCTCTGCCGTTTCTCCCTGTTTTAAGTGCTTGTTTTGCTTGTGCTGTGTGTTTTTTACTTTTTTCCCCCATCAGCACACGTAAAAAAAGCCACCATCAGACATGCCAGATCTTCACTTTATGACTGACAACGAAACTCTCGTTAATAATTCTTTCACTGACTCAGATTCTCAATCTGAACACGTAAATCTTACTCGAGCGCGGAATAAAAAGTCACGACCGTGATTTTTTAATCCTCGTTTGGGGTTGGAAAAGAACAGAGTTTAAAAAAAAGAGGATTGAGAAAATTTACATATTTACCACTTTTAAGATCCGTTTTTTTTAGACTGCTGTGTAATGAAAAAAAGTACTCGTAGTCACAGATTTTTCCCCAGCAAGATTCTCACAAACACAAAAAGTGGGCGTCGGCGTCACACAGTGTCACACCTTTATCACTCGCGCACTTTAACGAATCAAAAGCGCGATTGATCGGTACCGCGATATTTATTCTAAATCGAACATCACAATCACGCACGAAGAAAAGGAACATTTCTTAATTTAAACATAGACTTGATACATAAACGAGAGACCGCGCGAGCTTAGAGCGATACAGTAAACAACGTTTCCTAGCACAATTTTCGCCGCGAAACGTTTTCCAAAAGGGAGGAAAGATATTTTTCTCATTAAAAGTGGATCCGCGCGAGAAACTGTTTTATCTCGCGCGCTGGGGGAGTACCGTTTCCGAATTAAGTTAGCGAGTAGAGTAGTGATAAACGCGAAGAGTGTAAGTTATTGAGTGATATTTATTCAGATTCGAGTGTATTGATAATCGAATAACTGGGCGGTTATATAAAAATCGCTCTCAAAAATCGTCGTCGTCGTTCAAGGCCGTTCCCTTACAAACGAGAGCCGTGTTGTTTGAAGGGTAGAGGAAACTAACAACGGATTCGAACGAGTCAGACTTTTTAAATGAGTACTCCAACGGCGACGAACGAGAAACAACAACAACAACTAATAACGATGATGCAAGCACAAAACAGAGAAAGATTTTATGGACCAATAAAATTCAACTCCAGTGGAGCGTTACAGCCAGCGAACGCGATGGATGAGCGAATGATCCGAGAGAAGTACGGCGAAGACGAGGAGATGAACGAACTAGAGCGCGAGCTCTTGAACGGCGAGAAGAAGAATAATGATAAGGAGCGATCAAAGTTAGGCGATGTGAAGTCAAATAATCAAAAAGTTGTATTAGCTGGCGCCGTAGTAGGATTGGGAGGAGCGGTTCAGGCGGTGGCGAGAAAGGCGAATACTAATTCAAACAGTACGAGCAGCGATTCGCCTTCGCAATCGCGTTTGGGTAAAGCAAAACATCAGCAACAAATGCATTCATTATTGTTAAATAATAATAATAATAATAATAATAATAACACGAATAATGGAAGTCACGAATCAACCGATGGTGGTGGTAATAATAATAATAATAATGATACTAATACCTCCGCAGCGGCAGTGACTGCGTTTGAAAAAAAACAAGATTCGGGGTCGGGCGGTTCAAATAAAATTTCTGCGTCGAACGAATCAAAACTATTATTGCAAAATGATGTAGATAACAACGATGGTAGTGATAACATGAAAAGTAACAATAACAACAGAGAGGATGACAACAAAAACAATAATAATAATAATAATAACAACAACACGTCAAACGAAGAAAGCGACAAATCAAATCAACAAAATGTAGACAGCGAGAGAAATACAACAATTACGACTGGAAACGAAAAGATGCTGATGATTAAAGAGAACGAAACAAACGAAAACGCGGCTGAAATGAATGAAACGGATTTATTGTGTGATTTTGATATGGAGAAACAACAAATTGCTACGCCTAGACGCAGAAAGGCAAAGAGCAAGAGTACTACTAAAAATAACGTTCTTCTGGTTGGAAGTAAAAGAAAAGTGACTTTGACGAATGAAGAGAAAACAATAGAAGTGATTGAGGCGAAGAAACAACAACAACAACAACAACGCGATTTATTAAAGCGAAGTGGAAAAAATGAAGGAGAAAAAAATAGTAAAAAAAAAAGGAAAGCGAACGAAGCCGATAACAATAATTGTAACTCTGAAGAAAAAAATAAAAACAGTAGCAGCGAAGACGAGAACGACGATAGTGATAATGATAATATTAAATGTTTTGACAACAATCGTGAGCAACGACAACAACAAAAACGAAGCAATGACAATAGTAGAGATACTAGTAGTGGAGATACGATCATCGACGAAGAGGGAGCGAAGAATGCAAATTTGCTCTTCGGATGTGATAACCTCTTCGTTCCGCCAGTCGCCGCGTTATTTAAACCAAAACAAAATGCAGTTCTTCACAAGTCGGGTCCTGAAAATTTAGACGTGAACGATGGAACAAATGCGAAGAAGTTTGGTACGAATGGGAAAGAGATGAATACAATAAACGATTCGTTATATGATCAACAATTCCAAATCGAACCCGAACGCTTGAGTGCAAGGCCCGGTACTGACGATTCATTCAGATGGTTCGATCCATCTTCTCGAGCTGTGGCGACACTAGGAAGGAGCGGCAGCGACGAAGGCGAACAGTATGAACCAACCACGACGACTGCAATGAACAAAAGACGAAGTAATAACATTAATATAAACGACAAAAAAGCTACTACTACTACTACTACTACTAATAATAATAATAAAAATAATAGAAATAATAAAAATGAATCGGACAACTCTTCGTTTCACGAGGAACGAAGACGTAGAAGATCATCAGAAGAAGGCAGCGACGACGTAGATATTTCGAACGAGCTTTCTGACGAAGAAGTCTACGAAGCCGACTACGAAGATAAAGAACGACTGATTGATGACTTGGAGGACGACTTGGGTGAAAATAATAACAATCATCCTGTTCGTTCAAAGTTACCGTACTCGCGAAATGTTGCTGGAACAACAACAACAACAACAACAACACTTCTTACAAATGGTCGACGCGCACAAAGAGGTCGACCGCCGAAGAATATGACACTTGCGCCCCCCCGCGTCGCGGTGAAAAAGAGTATGAAAGTGTCAGCAGCTAGTAAAAACACCAATAGCAAATCCACGACAACGTCGTTTGCGAAATTAACTACCATACGAGCGGTTTCAAAAGCGCCAGATAGTGGAGAAGTAAAACGCAAAGTGAAGCAGAATGCGAAGATGTTTGATGAATTGGGCGAATACACGGTAGCAAAGGTTGAAAACGGCGGGATGATGGAATCTTCGAAAAAGTCTTCTGGTGGCAGTTCATTAAAACAGAAATCCACTGGAGATGATGGAGCGAAATCAAACGATAATAAAGCGGTTGGCAAACGCAATCTCTCGAGTATCGTTGGTAAGTCTGGTTCTGATAATCAAAATAAGCGTGCGGCGTTTGGAGTACGAAGTGGTGATACAACAAAGTCTGTTTCAAAATCTGTTTCGAGTGGCGTCTCTGAAGGTTTCCAGCAACAAGGCAATAACGAAACAAATGCGGCGGAAGGTGGTCCTCGTAGATCGAAGCATCACAACCCGTGGAGTTTGGAGGAGGCGCAAGCTTTGATAACGGGCGTAATCACGTGCGGTGGAGGAAAATGGGCTGACATCAAAAAGCTCGGTTATCGCGAAATTGAACATCGCACAGCGGTTGATTTGAAAGACAAGTGGAGAAATTTGCTTCGCATCGCTACGTTGCCATTGGCGGCAGCGCCATTAGTTCGAGACAGTGCTAGTAACAAATCTGCTAGCGGTGATAGGAAGAGAGAAATTCCTAGAGCTATGTTGGACAAAGTCAGAGAGCTCGCGTTGCTTCATGCGAAGAACAAAGAACGTGAGTTGAAGTTAAAAAGCACATAGATCAAAATCAATAGTAATAGGAGAGAGCAAAAACAAAGAAGTAATTATATATACTAGTAGCCACACGACAATTAATGTAATAAATATCGTTCGTAATAAATATCATTAGAGAAGTCCTTTTTTCTATGAAGGAGATTTGACGCAAACTGAAGCGGGTGCTTCAATAAAGTTTCTTCTCATCTTCTTCGTGTTCCGAATGGATTTTCGCGCCGCGAATCATTCTAACACTGAGCACCGCTTCAGTTTGCGTCAAATCTCCTTCATAAAGTTTCTTCTCATCTTCTTCGTGTTCCGAATGTATTTTCGCGCCGCGAATCATTCTAACCTTAGAAGAAATATTTTTACTCAAAACGATTTGTAACTGCGCTAAATACAATACTAACATAATCAACCAACATCAAACGTATATTTTTACATCTTTTGGCTTCTGCACAATCCAACCGCCATCTCTACGTGTGTTATAATAAACGCACGTCTTTCTGACTTTCCTGACTGCCGATCGGTACTCTTTATTCTTTTCCATTAACGAACTCACGCCTCCAATAAACACAGTCATAACGCCGAAGGTAAAGAAGATCCAGAAATACCAACACACTAAACCGGCGTGCGTGTCGGGATAAAAGTCTCCAAACCCAACTGACGTGAGCGTGACAACTGAGAAATATGCCGATTCGAGAACCGTCCAATCTTCCTCCGCATGATGAAAAACTAATATTCCGATTAAAATTCCGACGAAGGAGAACACTAAACAACCGAACATTTCGCGCAAACCCTTTGATATGTCATTTTTCGCCGAGATTGCAAAGAGAAGCTCTTGTAGCTCTTTGAGATTAATCGGTTGCATTTTGTTAATACCCACGCGTTCTCGACAAATGTGTAAAAATGCATCTTTGCTGACAAAACTCTCGCCGTTCTTTTCAAAAAAGCCGTTTATTATATCAAAGATTTCATCTTGGCTGAATTCTGTATTGCCATCGTCGAAAGAACCAAATACATTTTCAATCTCGTATTGCGCGGGAATTTGAAAGTCAACGTATGTATGTAATACATTCTTGAGCACTTTGGATTCAAAAAAATCCAACAGAGGCGTGGCGATAGAAACTAGCACAATCAACGATATCGATAACATCGGTATCGTTAAAATCGTAATAAGTAATTTTCCACCATCCGTTGAAGGACTTTGATTACCATATCCAATCGTGGTCAAGACCGTGCACGCGAAGAAAAAAGAACCCTCGAACGTCCACTGCTCAAAATCGGTCGCATCTTCGTGTAAAGTATCGAGGTGTTCTTTGTAATTGACGTAAATCTCTGCGATCGGGTAAAACATCAGACATGAATGATTCGGCGCATCAAAAGGCGGAAGCAACATGTTATGAACCAAACCGTCGCAATATCCGCCTTTTCTAACAAACACGTCTGGTTATACACTAAATGTACCTCGGCGTGCTTCCCTTCCGTATCTCTGCAGCTCTCGACGGTTTCAATCGATGGTAAATCATCGATCGTGAACGTAGTCGCGTCGATCACTTGCCTCCTCGACGGACGTTCGTATTCATGCAAAAACGTCTCTTCGAGCGTCCCGTTCACGGCTTCGCTCCATTCGTGCCCTTCTAAGCCGTACGTATTCATACAACTCGTCGCCATATCAAACACGTCGTTCGTTTTATTCGGAAACGTGCGTTCGAACCCGAGCTGTCTTGCGACTCGTTCCTCGTCCTCGCTCAAAGGCACTTGAAACACGTCCACTAACGCGAACAACGCTCTTTGGTATATCACGAACGCGTCTCGTTTCCGTTCAAGCTCTTTCGGTCTCTCGAGTTCGGATAGAATCCCCGATAGCGAGCATAACAAGATGATCAATATCGTCAGCGCTTGCGCTATCAATCGTAGTTGTATCTTCAGTTCTGCGCGTTCTTTCATCGTCCTTCCATTCGTTCCATTCGTTTTCACAGAAACGTTGTTATTCGAACCCATTCCAGGCGCACGGACGTGGCCAACCTTTCAATTCTCAGTTTTGATTGAATAAAACGTTATGGTTCTAAAGAGCTCGTCGTGTTCAACTCTCTCCGTTGTCTCGAATGCAATTTTACGCTCGTAAACTTGTTTATTTATTAAACCTGGTGATCCTCATAAATATTTTGTCCGGAACGTACGGTATTGTTTTTGTAAAACTTAGTAGTCATCATTAGGTAGTAGGTAATTATTGTGTTTTTTTAAAAGCCGTCGCTGAAGAAGCGCGTAGATGTGGATGTAGTGATACGAGTACGAAACGCGCGTGCTTGTGTGCGCGTGTGTGTGTGTGTGCGATTTTAATAGTATATACTATGTATACATATGTATATATTCTTCTATCTTCCTTCTTTCTTTATCGTCTATTCACACGCTTCTTCTTCTAATAGTAATAATATTAATAATGATAATAATGAAACTTCATAAAGCAAATCGAGTTATTACTT
>Ga0114998_10000770_pt1 | contig 24048 bp, 18 predicted proteins | sample ArcticOcean_MG_C_5_FD_87044 | JGI IMG/M metagenome (GOLD analysis project Ga0114998, IMG submission 87044) | Marine microbial communities from western Arctic Ocean - ArcticOcean_MG_CB4_138 | ecosystem: Environmental > Aquatic > Marine > Oceanic | place: Arctic Ocean: Canada Basin | collected... | reverse complement strand
AGAGAGACCGCGGTGAAACAGAAAGTGATGGAGGCGCATAGGAAGGTTATGATGGCGAATCATCCAGATGCCGGTGGAAGTCCATTCGTGTCCACGAAGATCAACGAGGCCAAGGAGGTTTTGTTAGGGAAGAAAACGTCCAGTAAGAGCGGATTATGAATAGCGACGTATCGCAGCGCGTTGTATAGTAGTAATAGAATAGTATGTAATATGTAGTATACAGTTAATATGACGATAACACTGTTATGTAATAATAACATAGCTCTCGCGTTTAAGTGAGCGAAACGTTCTTTTCTTCTTTTCTTCCTCGTCGGGCACCACCGGCGAGTTCGGGCTCTCGACGCTCTGAACGATAACGTTCGACGACGTTCGCACGACACTTAGACGGCGAGCCGTCGTAGAGTCACAGAGTCATAGTCCGAACGCCTCACTGGAAACACCTCGTCTTTAAAAGACTGAAATAGGATGATCCAGTAAGATCTTTACCCGTAAATATCTCAATACTAAGCGAAACAAGCGCGTAATCGACCACGTTTGTTCGAGTGCCTGCGTGTGCGTGTGTACGTGTGTGCGTGTGTGTGTGCTAATCTCTCTCTATACTCCCTCTCTCTCTCTCTCCTCTCGTCCTATTCTAGCTACCATCCAAAATGCCTTTTCGTCGTTCCATCTTTATCCCCAGTCGTCCTCCCATCCAAAGCGTCTCTCCATCGTTTTTCCTGTTTCTCAGTGCTCGTTCCATCTTTCATGGAGACCTCTCTCAATAACTCTTTCAATCTCGTCTTGTTCACTTCGGATACGATTTGAGAATCTAATCCGCTCTTCTTCCGTAATCTGTTCAAGATCTCTTTCTTTTGCTCCTCAGTCATCGTTGGGTTCGTAAATCGTTCACTGCAATACCAGGCCAAAGTAGATGCAGCGGTCGTCCCTAGGATGAACACGAGGAACAAAGGTTTCGAGTCCCTGGTCTCGCGAACGATCTTGCGCCACAAAGGCGATGCTTCCCATATGAAAGACATTCTATACTGTAGAGAATTTATTTATGATCTATCGACTGTATTCTGATTATTTATTTCTGTTGTAACGCGATGACACGACGTGATCTTTATTAAGACACGAGAATGACAAAAATGGATACAAGTACCAGGTATTTGTATAAAATAAAAAGTTTGAACTACTGATGTAATTATGATGATGATGATGATGATGAATGTTGAACGTTGAATGACTGTCTTAAGAATATATTTACAACAAAAACAAAAACAAAAACAACAAACGAAAGATGACATGATGCATCACTCTTGCGGTTGGCGCTCGACGGGTTCGACGGCCCACTTGGCGTATTCTTTTTGTCTTTCGATCCAACTCTCGTCGTCCTCGATGAACTTCTTCACGGCTGTTTTAATCGCGATCTGGACGTTCTTCTCGAGTAAAGCGTTTGAATAGTTATCGTTCTCTTGATATGATTCGTACGATTCTCCGACGAAGAGTTCAAAGAGTTCAGTGAAAGCTCTGGCGTAAGCTTTGACGCCGTCGACGATTTCTTGTTCACGCGCTTCTTTTTCTGCCTCTCTCGCCGCGACATCATCATAATTAAGCCATTCGCTTCTTTGCCAACCCTCCTTTTTCGGACATTTGCCGTACGATATTTCATCTTTCTTTATTCTTTCTATCTCTCTCCTTTCTTGTTCGAGTCTTAAATCGTATTCAAGAGTTGGACACTTTGATCCTCCGCTTCTTCTACCTCCGACAATCTTCAAGTTCCCTAAAATATGATCTTCGCCTTCAAAATCGGAGAACAATAAACGAATATAGTTATTCGCATACACTTGACATCCTTGACTGACTTCGTCTTTCGATAAATACCATTTTAAGGCTAAGGTTCTTCTCTCCACCCATTCACCTTTCTCTTTATCTTCCTCAGTTAACGTTCCTTCTTCTTTCCTCTTTTCGTATAACCAATCATAAAACTCTTCCATATCATCCGCGTATGCGCTGATTCTCCCTGGTTTATAAAAAAACATGCCATACGCGTGCTTATTCGTCTCCGGTACGTCATATAATCTCGCCATCTCGTGCCAAGACTTCTCCATCGATGCGTAAAAGAAATTCTGCTCAGCGAAATTCAATTTAATTCCAACGACTTTGCTATACTCGTTAACCATTTGTCTGTTACGTTTCGATGTCATCGAGAAGTTCCTCAACGCGTTCTCTGATTGACCGAATATTCTCCCTCGCTCTGACGAGTTCTGTTCCAGCACGACTGTAAAAGCTTCGTCTCTCAGCGAGTTTTCCTTCTGCGTAGTCGTGATCATCTCGTGCGCTCTGATTTTATCAGTCATCTTCTGGAGGATATTCTTCTTCTTCGTTTTCCTTCATTTTTCCACACTTTACGAGTAGTAAAAAGTAAATAAGCAAAAATGCCGAAGAACGCACAAGGAAACTCGTATTCAACTCCAGGAGGCTCGAACACGAATTCGAGCGGACAATCGTATCATTACTCGAACACTGATTGCAAGTGAACAAACTAATTAAATAGTACATATCTTTTTTATTTACGCGCGCGTGTGTTGTTCTGATTTTGGACCGTTTCGTGTTACCGCTCTCTCTATCGCTCATCACGTTTTTTATGCTATAACCGTATTTTTTGTGATTAATTGAGTAGGGTCGTATTACTACGCAAATGATAATGGATCGAAGTACTACAGTGATAAAAGTGGGGGGGCGCATTACACGCCACCGCAAACTTCTGGATCGAAAGGAGGAAGTGCGAAGAAGTAAACATCCGCACGTTTTGATTACAAAAGCAGATTGACGTGTTATCCATACGGTGCACGAAACAAGTTGTAAAAAAAAGACTACCGACGGTACCAATAAAATAATAATAGTAACAGTAATATTAAAAAATGATGATGATCTTTAACACGCATCTACCACCACCAACGCCGCCCATGTGTAGAAATGAAAGCAGCACAAAACTAAAATACACCGTTCGGTATGACATCTCTCGATCCGAAGACTTTCCCGAGTTCGACTAAACAAAAGAATATCGAGAAACCGATGTAGAACACGATTAGGGACCAGCCTAGTTTCGTGCGCAAGACCAACTCGTACTCGTTTTTCCTTTCCGTCATCGATAGGACCATTATTAAACTCACGACGGAACCGAGCAAGAGAACTAACACGGAGTTACCAATTTGAACTTGGACGTCGCCCAAGACGACGTTGACGTAGACTAAACTCGCGGCTAAGCCGACGAGTAAGTTGAAGACTGGACCGGCGAAGCAAGCCGTGACCGCCATCGCGGCTTGTCCAGCTTTAGCGACGGCCATGTTAGAGACCAAATCGCCTACGCAGTTTGCCCAAGCCAAGACAGTCGCTCCTAAGAAATCTTCGGAAATACCAGCAATTTTAGCGAGCGCGTCAATGATCAACACCAAATGTTCAGCAGCCAAGTGCATCCAGACAATGGAATTGACAAAAGCCAACATTGCTATGACCTCCGAAGCCGCTTTTGGACCTTCTGTCTCCAATTGTAATTTAAGAAATGTTACGAAACTAATGCCGCCAGAAATGCAAAGGATCCAAAAATATGGCGACCCAGGAAAGTTGTCTCGAAACATGGCCGTAGCCGAACCAGGAGCGCCTAAGAAGAACAAAGGCGCAAAGAACGCTAATGCAGTCGTATACCCTTTTCCCAATCGGCCCTCGCGAATGACTGGCATAGTGAGCGACATGATGAGAAAGATCGGGGTAGTAATTGGCGCCAACACTTTTTGCGACGGAGTCATATCGTCCCATCGAGCCTCAGACATCGCCCAAGCAAACGCGCCTTCGATTAAACCGTCAGCTGGGCCTAATCGTAACATTTTTGGTTTTTTCCGTCTCGGTAAATCGGCGCCTTTGTTATCATCCGGACCGCCTTTTTGCGAGGCCAAATCAAAAAGTGGAACCTCGCGCGTTCTCGATGTTTTTTTTTTCTTTGCATTCTCTTCATCGCCATCTAATGTGAACACTGGCGCGGAATCATCGTTGTCTTCATCATCATCGTCGACACCTTCGTCTTTGAAAACGGCCAATACGATGTACACCGCGTACGCAGTCGCTAACAAAGTCGTATGCCATAACGCAATTACGCCTTTGACCATGATTGCAAAAACTGTCAAAATGCCAATCAAATACGCGTATACGTCCCTGTTATACGGTGCAGCGGAAACGACGACGCCAGTCAATGAACCATCGTTCGTGTTCTTCGTCTTATCCATCAAAATCACAACCCCTAAAATAACAGTCGTGATGAACAAACCCGATCCTAACGCCGTTGAAACGGCCATATCGACATCGGGCATACTTCCAGAAGTAACGGCGGCGACTTGTGCGAACACATCTGGTGCACCATTCCCGAGCGCCAACAAAGTCGCTCCTGCAACTTCGGGAGAAATCTTCAAAATCGTCGCAACAGTTTCAAGCGCGGGGCAGAAAAACGCATCAGCGACGAGCGCGAGCGCGTATAAAGAAATACCTAATCCAATTGCGTAAATAATTGTTGGTACGATAATGCCCACATTCGTGCAATACGCAAATTTTAAGTAAGGATACAAGTTACCACCGCACGCTCGCGTATTCTTCACGTGTTTGCATTGTGCCTCTCTCGTTTTTCTCTTTTTTGGTTCACATTTCTTTGCCTTTGATCTCGCACCTTGAAGAGCCGCCCTGACATCGTATCCAGATGTTAAACTATACATTGGAACGTTAGCAACTGCTGCTGGTTCATCTCCAGAAGCCATTTGCTCTTCCAAAAGTTCTGCATCTGGAGAAATCCCAGTAATCGGGTCTGCGACTTCGCTCGTCGGGTTCGCTAAATCCGTCGCCTGTATAACTTCCATCTCTTTCGCGGCGGCCAACATGCCTTGTTCGTTTGCAAGCGCTTGCTTTTCAGCCTCGATATCTTTGATTTCTTCCTCAGCTTCTTCGACCGTTTCTTCCCCGGAGGCGACTAAATCAGCGGGCGAATCGAAACCTTCTCCAGTAAGTCCATCCTCTGAAGCTCCTCCGCCGTAGTCGTCCTCGTAATCTTCGTAATCGGCATAAAACTGCAACTCTTCTTGCGCTCTCTTCTCAAACCTTTCTTTTGCGCGTGTTTTCACGTTAGCAAAGAAAGTCGCTGCTTTTTTCGCAGCCGATTTCGTGATCTTATCATCAATAGATTCTTCGCTCTCGCCCTCCGCGGATAGACTACCTCCGTTTTCGGCGTCTGACTCCGCAATAACGGCATCCGCAATCGCGTTCGCCGCCGCCGTTTCCACGGCCAGCTCTTCAGCATTCTCCGATGCAAACTCTGAATCAGCTTTTTCACTCTCTTCTTGAGCAATATCTTCCTCGTCTTCGTCGCTCGACGTCACCTCTTCTTTCGTTTCTGGAGCTTCTTTCGGTACGTCCGCGCTAACGATCGCCTCCGAGGACTCTGCATCGGTGTTATCCTCTGACCCTAACTTCTCAACGACATCTTCCACTTCCTCCGTTTTCGTGTTATGCGCACTAAAGATATCTGCGTGCAATAAACTGTTCTTGTTGTTCCCGTTCGGTTTCTTTTGTTGTTGTTGTTCTTGTTGTTGTTGCTGTGGTAGTGGTGCGTCTTCAATCATCACTTCCTCCTGCCCTTCTTCTTCAACTGCAGGAGTACTTTCGTCCTCGGCGCTGTCTTCGATGGACCCTGAACCATCGACTGGAATTAACTGGCCGAGTTTCGCTCTGATTTGTGCAGCCGATCCTTTCTCTTGCAATAATCCTCTTCTCCTCGTAACAACATCATCACTATCGTTCTTATTAGTATTGCTCTCAAAATCACGACTAAAAAAGAAACTCGCGCGATCTACGTCGTAATCATCATCACTCGCCGTCTGATAACTCGTTTTCTTCGCAAACGTGTTCGTAAGAAACAAAGATCGCGCGAAGAGAACGAAATAGAACGCGGTGACCAAAACAGTTCTTCTCCTCATGGTCAACTTCCTCGAACTATGCGCCCGAGCTTTGCAAAGATCGGAATCGAAACTGGTGCTTATCAATCGAGTCCGATTTAATCTTTTTTGTACGCACGCGTGCTCTTTTATTGATCTCGAACAGTGTCGATGAGGAAGACAGGAAGATGATGTTGGCTTTTGTACTTTTTCCTGTGTGCATGCAGGAGGGCAGCTTGCGTGTGAAGTTTAGGGTTTAGGGTTTCTCCAGTACATTTTTTTTAATTCTCTCTGCTACTCCTTTCCTTCCTTCCATCGCTCAACGTCGTCACAGTCAGCAGCGTTAGTGTTATTAACAAAGAGAGATTAAGAGAATGAATCCATCGAAGAAGAGGAAGAGGAAGAGCGCAGCGAATATCGATAGTACTCATGCTCAGAAACCGCGCGGTGAGAACGAGAAGAAGAGTAGTAGAACGAGAGACGGCGATTGTTTGAAGATGTTCCAGAAAAAGTTCAACGATAAGGAACGACGAGCAGAGGGGAATACGAATACGAATAACAATAAGGAGAACTGTGAAAATGACGTTAAGGTGAAGGTTAAGAAAGATGAAGAAGAAGTGATCGATTTATTGTCCGATGATGAAGATGAGGTGATGGTTGTTGAAAGAGATGTCGTCGTCGTCGTCGTCGATGACGATGAAGATGAAGATGGTGATTTTGGACATCGTCGTGCTAAGGGAACGAAGAAAGTATCTAAGAGTTTGAACACGAAGAAGATTGATGTTGTTCGAGACGACGACGACGACAACGACGACGACGACGACGATGATGATGATGATGACAATAATGACGTGTTGTTGACTTCAGAGGAGGAAAATGAAAACGACGACGAGGAAGAAGAAGAAGAAATAGACGGTGATAAAAAAGATGACGTGAGCACGAGCGATATCGAATCTGAAGGGACTATTAGACGAAAACGAATGAAGAAGAACGATCTAGAACGAGAGAAACGAGCGACGAAGTTAGAACGAGAACAACGCGAGCGCATCGAGAAAGCTAAAAATTTGAGTACGACGAACGCAGCTGCGAATCATTTAGGAGGGAGCGTTGGATGGACTAGGGAACAAGGGAACGGGAGAGCGATGGCGCCCGCGATGCGGCCTGTGAGAAGTGGGGAGTTTTCTAGAGGCGAAGCGTTGACGAGAATTGCAAAGGGTGGGAAATCGACAGTAGCAGTAGTTCTAGGCACCTCAAAGAATTCTTCTATTATGAAAGAAACGGAAAGTATTGAAATCGATGATGATGATGATTACACAGCAGATACGGGTGGGATGATGAGAGGACAACAACAAATGGGAGTACAACAAGTGCATTATCAGCAGCAACGGCAACAACAACAACAACAACAACAACGAAGAACAACGATCAATAATAACAATACTAATACTAGTAATAAAAATTTATATACAACCGATGATGATATGCTCGACGCGGCGAACAAAAATATTTTCGGTCATTCAAGTTTTAGAGAAAATCAGCGCGAAATTTGCGAAGCGTGCGTATCGGGAAAAGATGCGTTTGTTTTGATGCCAACTGGTGGGGGAAAAACGTTATGCTACGCTTTACCGGCTGTGTGTAGCGAAGGCGTTACGGTTGTCTTTTCGCCTCTCGTAAGTTTAGTGCAAGACCAAGTGAAAAAGCTAATTAATACTTACGGCATTCCAGCGGTGGCATTGCTAGGTTCTGCGCAGGAAGGCGAAGCAAAAAGTTTATATCGCGAGTTATTCAAAACGAATCCAACTATAAAGCTACTTTACGTAACACCGGAGAAATTCCAGGCTTCGAAGACTTTACGGGACTCGTTTCAAAGCTTGTACGAAAAGGGAAAACTGGCGAGATTTGTTATCGACGAAGCGCATTGCGTCTCTTCATGGGGCCACGATTTTCGTACGGATTACAAAAAACTGAGCGATTTGAAAAAGTTATACCCAAACGTCCCAGTGACTGCGTTAACGGCGACGGCGACTGATAAAGTGAGAGATGACGTTTTGAAGATTTTGAAAATCCAGAAAACGGCTAAGAAATTTGTAACTTCGTTCAATCGAACGAACATCGAGTTCGAGGTTAAAGCGAAAGGTAAGTTGGCAAACGACGATGATTTTGCGCAATGGATCGCGAGCACTTTCGGTAAAGATCATAACGGTATCGTCTATTGCTTATCGAGAGATGATTGCGCGAGAATCGCCAAAGCTTTGAACGACTTGAGGAAGAAAAATTCAATGGCGCCTTCCGCGGTTGCCTACCACGCCGGTCTTTCCGAAAAAATACGCAGAGACGCGCAAGAAGATTGGACCCAGGGACGCATATCCGTATGCGTTGCAACAATCGCGTTTGGTATGGGCATCGATAAACCAGACGTTCGTTGGGTCGTCCATCACGCTCTTCCGCAAACTCTCGAGGGTTTATATCAAGAAATCGGAAGAGCTGGGAGAGACGGTTTGCCAGCTCGAGGTGTTTCGTTATACTCACATCAAGACCTCGGAAGAGTCGAGCGATTATTGAAAATGCCCGCAAAAAGAAAAGGCGGACAATCCAAAAAAGCAAAGCTCGAAAAAGCGATCCCGATGTTGCAAGAAGTGCAAAGTTATATGTTAGATAGACAAAAATGTAGACGCGTCGCTTTATTGTCGTACTTGGGCGAAACCGACTTTTCGTATCACAAGTGTAACGGCACGTGCGATAACTGTCGTCGTCGCATAATGCGTCACAAAGGAGGTCCAGATGCATCCAAAGCGAGACACGAAGATCAAATATTCGAGGACGATCTCGAACTCAAAGTCGTCAAAGCTCGAAAACCGCCTTCTTCGAGCTCTGGCGCGAAGCGAAAGAGTAAATACGCGAAGAAGAAAGTAGGATCATCAAAGGCGACTACTAAGAAGGGTGCAATCAATCCTTCAACTCGCGGTGGTGGTTTCATGTTCCAAAGCGCTGCGAATACCGTGCGCGTGCCGAACGGTGGTTCGTTCCAAACGCGCTCTTAGAGATAGTTACTGTGTAGCAAAATTTCTTGAGAAAGAAACGTTAGACGTGTGATTGACATTAGCGCCTGATCAGTCCGTGTTAATAGTATAAATCGTGCATCACACAGGGAAATAAAGAACAAAAACACGGCCGTTGACGAAGCTTTATTAATATTAGTAATATTAGGTGTAGCAACGCGTTTCCACGAAATATCCTATTTTTGTAAAATTCCTTATTCCTACAGCAGCAAATAAAAGCAAAATATGTTATCACCATCACAATCATTATCATCATCAATAGTACTAGCATCGATAGCAAATAAAGAACAACACGAGCACTCACATTACCATGATAAGAAGAACATGATCGAAATGAATACATTAATAGAGGCGCGTAGGACGAGGAACCGATTTTTATTATCAAAATCAAAATCAAGAGCGTCTAAAACGAGAGTAAACATGGCAAAGAAACAAACATGGACCGCGCGTGAAGTCACGAAGGACAGAGAAGTTAGTAAAGAATTAAAGGAACGAGCGACCGTGATCGATGAGAATAGAAAAGTATCAATACCGAAAGTCATGCGCGAGAAGGATTTCTGGGACGACGAACAGTACGAAAAGATCGGGACGACAGTGGGGAAGTGGGGGTTAGTCATCGTAGCGATCGCTTCTGCTTTTGCCGGGATCGTTGCGAGTAGGACTTATAACGAAGGCGCTATTGAGGTCGATTTTAATGCCTATGATAGCCCTACAGAGGCCGTTGCTGCGAGTGTGACCGCGGTGAATAAAGCTAACGCATAAGGCTGACATGCGATTATATCGTTAGCGAAGTCGTCGTCGACTGAAATAAATAAATATATATATCTATGAATACTCTGCGTCGGTATTAATGTTCTCGTTCTATGTCGTTACTTCGTATTAAGCGTTGATAGTAGAGCTACTATCGAAACTTTTATTTTTATTAGCTGCCGAAGAAGTACTCTTGGAAAGGAAGAATTGCGCGCGCGTAAGTCTCGCGTAAGCGATTTTCAAATCGGCGTTTGTTTGCATAAACGCGTCCGAAGCGGTCGCTTCGTCGACGCACGTCCTTGCCAGTTCGACTTCACTGTTTGCCATTTTTCGATAATTTCGTTCTCTTAAAACGACAGCTTCCAAGTTCTTTAAACTGTTCGATAAGTGTTTCACTAATCGTTTGTTCTTCATCGCTTCTTCGGCTTCGACGACGCGCGTATTTTTCTCCGCCTCTTCTTCTTCCGTTATCGTTCTAATAGTTTTAGCAGTGGTGCTAATAATGGTATTATCATCATCGTCTTCGCTATCATTGTCGATATCATCATCGTCGTCGTCGTCGCCATTGAACATACCGCTAATCTTCTTTAGCTTCTCTCGTACGATATCTAACTGCTCTCTCGCCTGTTTCTGTTTCTTCCTCTCTCTCCTCTCTCTGGCGATATTCGTTGACTCGTTCTTAACTTTCTCGTCGACGATAGTCCTTAGCATTGACAGCTCCTCTTTCGCTCTTTCGCTCGAGCGCTCACTTTTCGCTAAAGAAACCTCGCCCTCGCATACGAGTTCTCTGGTTAACTCTAATCTCTTCAGAAGGCGCTGGTTCTCTTCCTTGATTTCTAATATCTCTCTCTCCTGTTCTTTCCTCGTGCGCGAGATCGATCGTTCCACCGTCAAGAGCGCTCGTTGCACGCGAGTTTTCGAGTCCTGAAACTCTGTCTCCAGAGAACTTTGATCACCTTCGACGTGGTCAACGCTCTGGTCGTTCTTCTTAGGAACGGTGCTATTCGAGAAAGAAGAGCAAGGCGAAGCGGCGCGAGCGGTAGTAGTAGTAAAAGCAAGAGTAGGAAGTGCCGAGGCAGCGGCAGTACTCGCGCGATTACCGCGAGCGCTCGGTGAGTTATCGTTCATTGCGCTCTCAGTCGTCGTAAAGGCGTTTATTTCTATTTCGTAAAATAAAGCGCCCTCTTAAATTTTATATTTTTTCATCGTTGACCGTTTTTTTCAAAAAGTGATCCCCTACACTGCGCACTTGCCGGACTTGTTCCGCCCGATGCATTTTGATTCGGTCGAGATGGATATTCCTACGATTGATTTATTACCGTTCGCTTTGATACCCGAGCGCGGAAAAGCAATGAACGAGAAACAGATCGAATGCGGAAAACGGTTGGACGAATGTTTCAAAGAACACGGGTTTTGTTACTTAGCGAACATCTTCGGAGTGACGAAAAACGACGACGAAGACGAAGACGACGATGTCGTTTCGAGAGTGTTCGAGAAAGCGAAGAGCTTATTCGCCCTGAGTGAAGAGGAAAAATCGACGCTGATGAAATGGGACGCTCGAACGAACACGGGTTTTTCTTCGTTCGGAACAGAGTGTCTGAACGACGATAGGAAGCCTGATGAAAAAGAAACGTTCAACGTGAGAAGGAAAGGATTATATAAAGATTTAGAACAAATGGGAAACGGCGAAGGGTATTTTAAAGGAATCGAGCGAGAGACGGAAGAAGTGTTCAATGCGTTCTTCATGGAGTTAATGAAAGCGACTGAACGATTATGCGTAGCCGTTGCTTGCGCGTTGAAGTTAGAAGATTCGTACTTCTTTGTCGATAAATTTCAAAAGTTTGACTTATCGACGCTGAAGTTCCTACACTCGCCTCCGTCAAATGCAAAAGATCTAAGAAACGATTCGACGACGAGTAAAGGCGAGGCTTTACGCGTCTCCGAGCACGTAGACTTTGGATTTGCAACTTTTCTTTTCCACGACTCGCAAAGTCTCGGCAGCGGACTACAAGTGAAAAAATCAGAGAATTTTGCGCATGGACGAGATGACGTAGAAAATGGGTGGATAGACATTAAAGCGAAAAAATCGGATGTGCATAAGAACATATGTATTTTAAACACTGGCGCTCTATTGTCGCGTTGGACGAATAACCTATACGCGGCTACAGCGCATCGCGTCGTAATACCTATGGACGACGAACGCGCTAAAAGCATCGATAGATATTCGTGCGCGTTCTTCATGGATCCAGACATCGATGTCATAATCGAAACGCCAGAAGAGGTGAAGAAACAATTCAAGGACGCGAATATCGATTTCGTTGATTACGAGCCGTTAACGAGCTTCGAGTTCGTGCAAATGAAGATCAACGAAATGGTTGTAAAAGACTAACTTTTATATTACTAATATGTAACAATATTGTAACAGCAGTGCTTGTAAAACGACCAACTGGTATCAAAGGCGTAATAAGTGTACGCGTGACTAGCAACTAGCAACACGCTGAGCGAAAAATCTTCACTGATACTAGACAGGATCGGCAAAGAGAGAATTAAATATGGGGGCAAAGATACTAAGTACTCTCTGAGTACATACTTGCGCTTTATGTTATTTAGTTCGTAGTTATGTTGAAGTTTGAAGTAAAAACTTCTCCATCCTCGAACAAAGAAATTTACCTAATAAAACGACCGCGCTACGCACTATTCAGAGTAATGTATTAATAATTAATGATCGATTGAAGTTAACAAATCATGTGGTTCAGAATAATCATGATGTTAGTCATGATCAAAGGCGACAACATCGAAGGCGCTTTATCGAACATCGGTTACGTCTTACTCTCCTCTCAATTGAACGCAGCGTTTCAATTAGTTCAGGGAAAGATCATGTTACCGAAGTTAGTGCGATTACAAAAAGTGCACCCAGAAGTATTAAGAAAGTTCAAGTTTCCAATGAAGAAGATGATTTGGCATATATTAGTCAGTTCATTCGTTGCCTATTTGCTAGTCATCAGTGGCTCGAAAAGACTAACATCGTTCTTATTAATAACGACTGGATTGTTTCCAATATTCAGATGTTTCGTGTTCCCGAAGATGTGGCCGATTCCAATGTTTATGTTTATGACAATGTATTTAGTGTGGCGATATGAGGGCGTGCAAGAATTGTTCGTTGGGTTACTATTTTTCCAAGCCGTTCCAGTTTTGCAAGAGGTGGTGTCGTTTTACGTGAAGCCGATTCTTGGGCAACGCGTTGCGAATTTTGCAGTCGTTTCAGTCTGGGTGTTTTCGTTTTTGTTGTGCGTGCCGATAATATCGTTAGTTTTTTTTGCATTTTTAGATCCAAGACAAATCGATAGATTTATTAGGAGAAGGACGAAGAAAGAGAACGATTGGTATTGGAGGAAGTTTGAAAAGTTTCAAGGCGTTTTAGGTTTCGTGGATGAGTCGGGCGAGAATCCGTTTCAAATTTTAGGCGTTTCGCAATCTGCGACTTTATTGCAAATCAGAAAAAGGTTTCGCGATTTAAGCGTGAAATATCACCCGGATAAGACAAATAACGATCCAGTGAAGTCGGAGTATTTTGTAAAATTACAACGCGCTATGGAAGCGATTACGTCTGGAACCGCTGATGGAAAAGTGAATGAAAATGCGCTTCAAGAACGCGTCAGTGGTACCATACATAGGTGCGTAGAATTAATGCCAATTATCGCCATGTGGTTAGCTCTATCGATTTGGGGTACGTTCATGCAATACATGCAAACGAGGTCAAAGAAGAAAAAGAAGGTGAAGAAAGAAAAAAAGAAGAAGAAGACTGAGAAAACGAAGAAGAAAAAGAAGATTGTAAATGGATCCGATTCCGTCGTTGTTGATGATGTAACAAAAGATATAGTAACTGATGATGCTGATGAACATAAAGCAGCAAAAGAAGAATTGGAATTAGAAGAAGAAGATTATAGCGAAGATGATGAAGAATTCGAAGATGATGATGTTGATGACGATTCCTCGGCCGAAGACGACGAAGAAGAAAATTTACCAAACGTCGGTCCATCGTTCGTAGGCGCACAAATGCTCAACAATATCTATGGTGGTCAAAGACGCGCGGTTTCAAAAGCGCGTAGTTCTGCCGGTGTCACTGCTTCGGAGCCTACGCGCGTCGGCGGTCGCAGGATTCAAACACCGATGCCTTCGACGATGCCAACAAATCATTTTCGCTTCGACGCGGCGGACGAACAACGAAAGAAAGATGATCAGTAAAAAAAAAAGCCCAAAAATCGCGCGCGAACGCAACGAATTGAGTTGCATACAATAGCATCGTACGTTATATGTATGTGTTGTGGTTACTCTACAGTTTTACTAATAGTATGCGAGAGAACTATCGCTCGTAAACATTTGTAACCCTAAACGAAAAGATCTCTTCCGATTCCGTCTTTTCCATACGAAATCTTCATATTGAAACAAAGTCCTTCTGTTTACTACGAACATAAAAGAAAGAAGATGCGTTTATGTTCAGCAACGACGACTCGTTCGATACCAACGCAATCGAGTGTTAACAGGAACGGCAGTAAAGGTACTACTACTCTTGCCTCGCGAATACGTATTTATGATAACCACGCATCACGGAAACAACAATCATCATCGCGTGCGAGTAACACGAATAATAGAGGGACGACATCATCATCACAATCAGAATTTGGACGACGAGATAGTCATAAGAAGACTTTTAGCGATATAAGAACGGTCGATAATATAATCAATAATCGTATCAGTAGTAATAATAATAATAATGTTTCGTTCGTATGTAAGGCCGTATCAATGTCATCTATGGATGAAAGTAATAGTCGTGACGATGATGACATCGAACGATTGATTATGAATAAGCAGAAGATACGAGGCTTAAATAGAGGTGAAGGTGAAGTTTCGTCGTGGTCGTCGTCATCATCTGCGCGAAAACAACAATTTGAGAATAATAATAAAGATAATTACGCGAACGCGAATGCGAAAATAGAACTCGGGAAAGATTCTGCGATGAAGACAGGGGCGTATTACGCCGCGCAGCAGACTCAGAACGATAAGCCGTTGAAGATAAACCAAGATTTATTAATCGAAGAGGCGAAGAGGATTAGGAATCAATCTTTATTCGCGAGAACGAGGGCGGAAAGAAGGAAATTGAGAGAAGCTTCGATTGAAACTTTTAAGAGAGCGATTCAGTACGATGCAAAGGATGGACGAGCGTATGTTGGCATTGGGAAGATTTACGTGCAACAGAAGGAGTACGCGAAAGCGAGAGAGATTTATGAATTCGGGACGAGGGCGACTGGGAGCGAAAATGCGCATTTATGGCAAGCGTTTGCGACTTTGGAGAGGAAAGCGGGGAACATACAACAAGCGAGGAAGTATTTTGATGCGGCGACGATTGCGAATCCAAAGCATGCCGCGGCTTGGCATGGGTGGGGAGAACTCGAACGAGGCGAAGGCAATTATCAACGCGCGAGAGATTTATTCTTGAAAGGCTTAATGAAAGTACCTAAATCGGAATCCTCGGCGCATTTATATCACTCTTTAGGAGTTATGGCAATGGAACGCGGAAGATTTGAAGAAGCTCGTGCGCACTTCAGAGACGGTGCGAAGACTGATAAAGGGGCGAAATCGGCGGCAATTTGGCAAAGTTGGGGTTTACTCGAAGCCGAGTGCGGCGAAAATGAACGTGCGAGACAATATTTTAAAAGAGGGTTGGAAGTTTGTCCAAAAAGTAAATATATTTGGCTCGCATGGGGGCGATTCGAAGCTAGCGTAGGGAACATTCCAAGAGCGAGACAGTTATTGCAGCGAGGCGTTAGTTTAAATCCGGCGGATAGGAGTTTGTTACAAGCAATCGCGCGCTTAGAGGCCAATGATGGAAATATTCGAATGGCACGGCAATATTTCGCCGCCGGTACGAAGCTCGATCCGAGTCATCAACAGAATTGGCAAGCGTGGGGAGTTGCCGAATTCCGCTCTGGAAACATTGAAAAAGCGAGAGAGTTGTTCCAAAGGGGTGTATGGGTACGTCCAGAATCGAAAGATGCCGCCGTTGGTTTACAAGCCTGGGCGATATTGGAAAGATCTCAGGGAAATATCCCCTTAGCGAGAGAGTTGTTCAAATGTTCAGTAAAGGCGAATCCGACGAATCAAAAATCGTGGTTGTCCTGGGCACAAATGGAGGAAGAAATAGATAACGTCGCGCGAGCGTCAGAGTTAAGAAACTTGTGCGCGCAACAAAGAGCTGAAGAAGCGATTGGTATGACTGATTTATCTCCAGCAAGTTTAGTAGGATTAGATGCGACTATTCGTCCGATTCTCAAACGTCTATCGTCTCTATTATCCGGAGAATCAAGTTCTGGTTCAGGTGATACGTTTACTCGAACTGATGAGAATGGTGATTTATACGAAACTGATTCTTTTGTTTGGGCTGGAGATGAGTTGCTTTTCTCAAACGGCAAAGAGGAGGATCAAGATGATGACTATTCTGCGTACGATGACGATTATAAATAATAACTCACGGTAATATTATTACTGCTACTTGTACTTTTGTTTAAATAATAAAAAAAGTTTAAATAAAAACAACACGCCATCACAATAGACTCTTTCTTTCTACTACATCGCTTTTCTGATTTGTAGCTCGACATCGGAGGCTGGTTTATTCGCCAAAATTGTCGTGCACTTCTTTAATTTCGCGTAATAATCAATAACCGGTTGCGTCTGTTTGTGAAATGCGTCTAATCGACTCTTCAAGGTCTCCGCATTGTCATCTTTCCTCTTCATCAAATCTTCACCAGTAATATCGTCTTTCCCGGCAACTTTTGGCGGCGCAAACTTCGTATGATACGATCTCCCACTCGCCGCATGAACCCATCTCCCCTCAACACGTTCGACCAAAACCTCGTCTGGAATCTCAAAATCCAAAACTCTATCAATTTTCGTCCCTTGTTTCTTTAACATCGCGTCTAGCTTTTCGGCCTGTACAACCGTCCTCGGGAACCCGTCTAAAATAAACCCAGTCTTACACTCTGGTTTCGTTAAGGCTTCGGAGATGATCCCGACGACGATCTCATCAGTGACTAAGCCGCCTGATTCCATCGCTTTCTTCGCCGCAAGTCCGTTCGGAGTCTTTGCCGCGACCGCCTGTCTTAACATATCTCCAGTGGCCAAATGACATAAGCAGTGTTCTGATTTGATTTTTGGTGCTTGCGTGCCTTTCCCACATCCAGGCGGACCTATTTCATTAATGATTACATATTAGAAAGGAGATAAAAAAACAACGTTAGTCTAATAAGTATTTTTAAAGAAAGAGATCATCCGTGACTTTGTACAAGAACCATATATCTATCCGAAGACGATGATGATGTTGTTGTTGATGTTGGGAAAGATAAAATCGCATCTCCAATCGGCGGCAAAAGAACAAACAATAAAACAAGTGAAATGAATGAATGGAAAGAAGAAGAAGAACGCATACCGATGAGAATAATACGTTTCTCCGGTTTCTTAGCGCAATCAATTCTGCGTTGGATTTCTTTCATTAACTCATCAGTCGTTATCTGCTCAAGTTGCTCGCTGGACATTTTGTTTTTTTATTCTGTTCGAGCTGATTTATTATAAAGATAGGGGGTGTTGCAGTCGTGTTGCACTTATTGTTGATTGTAAAACCAGACGAGGTCATCAAAGAGTACTGGTCTGCACTTAATTATAGTTTTACATTCGCTAAGCGCTTCAAGCGATTAATTGCTACGTCTAATTTCGCTTTATCTTTCACTGATTGTATTCCTAATAATAATTCAACAGCTTCGACGGCAGTATCGTTAGAGTTCATACTGTTCTTGTTCTTGTTGTTGTTGTTTATAATCTCGAGTAAGCGTTTACCGGTTAAACGTTCTTCGATAGCGCGAGAGGAGAATTGATCGAGCGCTTCGGATTTTAACCAAGCCGAGACTTCGTTCGTGTCCCAGAGTGAAACGTCTCCTAATAATTGACGGTCAAATCTATCGATTATTTCTCGAGCGAACTCGTTCTCCGCTTTATCATCATCATCGATTGATGGTGACGATGAACTTATTGATTTCAACTTTGAAGTGAAACTATCATCAGAATCATTGGCTAATACTTTATTATTATTTTTTGTCCCAAATGTTCCTATGGCCCATACGATAGATCCAATGAACACGACGGGGACGATTAAAGCCATTTTCGCGGCTATCGCTACAAATCCGAACCCGCTAAACATTGAAAAGGATAAAATGAATGGTCCCAAGACGGTTAACATAACCATCATAACCGATGTCGCCGCAAATACGGCACCAAACGACGCAAACGCAATCAACGGCAATAACGTACCAATAAACGCAAACGCGATCGGTAAAGCGACTGCCGACGCGGCCGCCGCCGCTACAGCAATACCACCAATCAACACCCCGGCGGCTATTAATGGATACTCAGCGATGAACAAAATCACTTTCCTTATTTGCCTAACGTTCACTTTCTTCTTATTCCCAGCACTTAAACTAATAGCGAGTTCATCGGCGACGAAAGTAGCGAGTTGTTTAAACCGTTTCCTTAATTCATCGTCCTGTGACCAGAACGGGTTCGGTGGTATAACGAACGCGTTTATCTCCCTCTTGATCATCGTCTTACTTCCTCTTCCTCTTCTTCTTATTCTCTTCCCAACGTCATAAAATGCCGCCGTCGTCTTCTGCTGCTGCTGCTGCTGCGTTTTCCTCATCCTACTACTACTCCTACAAAGTCCATCACTACTGAATCTTCCTCGTTCCGTTTTTGTTTTCCTCATTAAAAATAACGAAGAATGATTACTATTATTATTACTACTACTACTACTGATTCGTTCTGGTCGATTTATTGCATTCGCTATCGACATTCTTTTTTCTCGTTCTCTCTGTGATGTATATATATCCGTCCGTGCTTCCTGCCGTGCACTTTTTATGTCTTCATACCTATATCACTGATGTTCGTTATTTAGATATCTTTTTACCTTTTTAAACCCTAAACCCTAAACCCTAGTCTCCAAAAAAAAAGAACCCACTTTCGTTCAGTGCGCGCGCGAATACTGCGCCGTGTTTCTGTTTTCTTCACTCTGCGCAGAAAATACGTACTGTACGTAATAAGAACACGCACTGAGAAGCAGTGCATCTATATCCTTCATCGTTATTATTACTGGGTAGATAACGAAAGAGAGAGAGGGAGAGAGAGAGATGTTTTTGTCGTCGTCTGCTTTGTTCAAAATGAACAAAAAAGAGAGAAGAAGTGTGGCGAAGAAGAAGTCGATGATCGGAAAAGTTGTCACGAAATTCGTAGTACTGTTTATGTTGACCATGATGATCCAGGAAAAGCTTTCGTTTTTCGATCTCGTTGGAATCGTCGGAGTCGAAGCCGGTAAAGATTTTTATTCAGTCCTAGGCGTCGCAAGGAACGCGCCTGCGGAGCAAATCAAACGCGCGTACAGGAAGTTAGCTCTGAAATATCACCCCGATAAGAACCCAGGAGACGAGAAGGCGAAGACGAAGTTCGCGGAGTTATCGAACGCGTACGAGGTCTTAAACGATGAAGAGAAGAGACAGATTTATGACAGACATGGCGAGGAAGGGTTAAAGCAACATCAGCAAGGCGGTGGCGGAGGGGGCGGGGGACATCCGGGAGATATTTTCTCGCAATTTTTCGGAGGCGGATTCGGAGGATTCGGAGGATTCGGAGGAGGAATGCAACAAGAGCCTGAGACGCCGAAAGGGGAGCAAGTGACGATTGATTTGTACGTGTCTTTGAAGGATTTGTATTTAGGGAACACGATTAAGGTTTTGCGAGATAAAGATGTATTAAAACCGGCGAAAGGGAAGAGGAAGTGTAATTGCAGACAGAAAATGGTTACGAGACAAGTCGGCCCTGGGATGTTTCAGCAATACGCGCAAAACGAATGCGAGGAGTGCCCGAATGTTAAATTAGCGCGCGAACAGTCTGTTTTAATGGCAGATATTGAACCCGGTATGGAAAACGGGAAGGAAATCGTGTTTTTTGAGGAAGGAGACGTCTTAATCGACGGCGATCCTGGCGATTTAGTCATGAAAGTCACCGCGCAATACGATAAACAAATGAAATGGAAACGAGGCGATAAGGATAATAATTTGTATATGGACAAGGAAATTACGTTAGTCATGGCTCTGAATGGATTTGAAACCGAAATCACGCATTACGATGGACGTAAGATTGTCTTGAAAAACGACGAAGTCACGACGCCTGGATTCGTGCAAACGTATAAGAACGAAGGTATGCCGAAATTTGGCGCGAGTAGGAAATTTGGCGATTTAGTCGTTACATATTCCATCAAGTTTCCGAAAAAGGTACCAAAAGGGTCGAAGCAAATCGTCAAAGATATCTTTAGTTCAGACTTTGTCGATTTCTAATATATTTATATAAAACTTATTTTTTTAATGGAGATATAATTCTCTCGACTGGACTTTTCTTGCTTGAACAAAATATTCTCCATCGATCGATTATACCGCGGTATTATTTAAAAATCATATTAATATATATTAATTATATAGAAGAAATATAAAACACACACAGAGACACGCCTGTTAAAGCGCCTACACACATTTACACATACTCACAATAAATGATGTACGGTGATTACGCAAGAAGCCCTTTCCTTCTTTGTCGCTATTATTATTATTATTGTTATTATTATTATTGTTATTATTATTATTGTTATTATTATTAGTAGTAGTAGTAGTATTAACAAGAGATGACCATTTCCACGTGATTAATCTCAACCTTCGTCGGCCCCATTTGCATGCCGCCAGATTTCTTAAGAACGGTCTCGCCTAACGTAATCGTCCCGGCGACATCGCACTCTGCCGCGAAAGGTCCCATTTCTTTCTTAAACCTCTTCGCTAACGAAAACCCGTTACAGTTCGCCGGCGTCGATATACCTTGTTGCGTGACGACTTGAAAGCCAACGAATGGCGCGTTGTTTACGTAATCATAATTACCGGATATTTTCACAACGGCACCTCCTAAATCGAAATCTTTCGCATATTTTACGTGTTTATTCTTCGTATCGAACTGTATCTCTCCATCGAACCAGGTTTCCTTACAGGACCACTGTAAGTTCGGTTGATATTCGACAGTTAAATCCATGAACTTCGTGTCATCGTACGATACTAAGTTCAAATCGGTTCCGACTTGGAAACGTAAGTTCGGTACTGGCACGATCGCTGTTTCATTCCATGTTTAATTAAAAATGAACGTGATATAGTAATAAAAAGAAAGATTTGTGTTAGGTAAAACATCATCATCAAAATCATAATCGAAATCGAAATCAAAATATATGTACACATAAAGTTTACCTGGAAATCTAACGTCCAAGTTCTTCCTTAATTTAATGAAGAAGTTCGTCTTATTCGCGTTGAACGTGATATATTTACTCACAGTCGTCGTCACGTCTTTGATGGCATCTATGGCCGAGTCCTTCGCTTCGTTCATTTTTGTTACTTTTTTGTACCGTCTTTCAGAGCGCGTCTGTTTTTCTCAACATCATCAGCAAAAAAAAAGCTGCTTTTTCGTGTTTGCTGTTTAAAAAAACTATGATACTTTTTCCCCTGATGCCTGTCTGCCTGTTTGTAGTGCCCTTCAAAAATAAAGAACAGAAGAACATAGTACTTATTTGCTCGTTATTAATATATTTTTATTTAATCACGAAGAGGAATATGATGGATGACAGGAGAAGTGCGTTTCGTTCAGTTCGTTTCTAATCCGCGTTCTGTTTTCCCGAATCGTTTGTTTTTTGCGCGATGTTTAGGGACGAGATTGAGAGAGAGAGAAGTCAACTCGTACAAACGGGTATATGTTGTGTGTGTGTGTGTGTGGACAATCTGTTTCGTTCTTCGTTTATGAGTAGTGGCTTATTACGTCGCATGCGCACGCGTTATTAATAATATTATCTTCTCTCTGTAATACTATACATACATAATGCTATGGTAAAGAAATCGGCATAGGATTAATAGCGTTCGGATGTGGTTTCACAACACTCGGCGTATTCTTATTCTTCGATAGAGCTTTGTTAGCCATGGGGAACGTGATGTTTCTTTCCGGGGTAACGACGACGATTGGACCAAGGGCGACTGTGAAGTTTTTTATAAAACCTAGGAATCAACGCGGCGCGTTTTGTTTTATTGTAGGATTGCTTTTGGTTCTCATGAAGTGGGCAGTTATTGGGATGATTATAGAGGCGTACGGGTTCTTCGCCTTATTCGCTGGATTTTTCCCAACCGTTTTGCTATTCTTGCAAAGAATACCAGTGCTTGGGACTATGTTGAGGTTACCTGGGATTAACATGTTCGTGAAAAGGATCGTGAAGAAAGGGCAGAGACTACCTGTGTAGTAGCAGTAGTAGTGTAGTTTTCTCCCTCTCTCTCTCTCTTTTCTTCCTTTCTTTCGCACGCGCATCTTTATCGAAATTAGCATTTTAGCAAAATCACGTCGTACGCGTAGTACATGTCACCGCACAACTACGAAACGTTTATTATTATTATTGTTATTGTTATTATTATTATCCTACATCTTCTTCTTCATCTTTTTCTTCTTACGCTGCTGCTGCTGTGTGAGCGCTAGTTGAGATTGGTACAAAATTGTATTCCTCCTCCTGCGTTTCCCGTCTAAATGAACGAACTCGGCATAATTCTTCACTAACATTTCCATTTGTTCATCTCGATTAATGTCCCTCCTCTGCACGTCTTTCTTACAAAGAGGACATTTCCCGTTCCTCTTAATGCTGTTATTGATACATTCATGGCAGAAGTAATGAGCGCTATGATTTGTTTTAATATTCGTAATAATTTAAGCGTAAGTAAAAGCGAAGTACCATTTCGTGCGCGCTGGTGTTTCCATTAATCGTAAACATATGCAGCATTCTAATGATTTCCCTAAAGCTCTTAATTCTTCCATTTTCTTCACGTTCGTTTCCGTCGTTTGCGCGTTCAAATAATCCCCTATGATGGTCTGCACATATATTCAATAAAACGTGCTCGCTGATGAAGATGTGATGATGATTTTGAAAATACGAGACTTTTACAAAACTGATTATGACAAACCCCTAATTCTGTAATTATAGTATATAATAATTAATTAATTACACTGTAATAATAAAAAGTATCTTTGAAAGAAGAAGAAGAAGTTAAAGAAGATACTAATTAACGATAGGGATAGCATGGGACACAACGCTTCGAAACAAAGAAAGACTCCTGAAGATGACGCAATCGCTGGCGTCGACGTAACTACTTCATCGATGACGCGGTCGACACAGAAGTTGTTGAAAACTCGCGGTGGTTCCTCTTCCGATACTAATAACGAAGAAGATAATAACGAAGAAGACGAAGACGAAGAAGAAGGAGATTCGGAGGTACCTGAAACAGAATCAGATATAAGAGACATGGAAATTGCGTGCTTTAAAAAGAGCGCGATGAATCATCGACGAACGAGGCAACGTTCGAGAGCAGAAAAACCTACTTCCTTATCGACGACTGCTGCTGCTGATAAGAAAAAGAGAAAACGCTCGTCGTCGAGCGTCGTCGGTGACGATCTACGAGGGAATCGTAAGCAAGACGAACAAAGTGTGACGAGATCGGGTAGAACGTACGCATCGCCTACGTCAACGAAGAAGACGACGAAGGACAACAAAAACAACAAAATCTTCGTCGTTCAAGCGCGTTCGCTTCATGACTCGAACAAGCTCGCGCGAGAGATGAACAGGATCGACGCTACGCGTGTCGCGACGCAGTTAACGTTCGAAATTGACGCTCCATCGTACCCAAGAACGAGGAGTGCACAACACGCATAACAGTCGAAGAAGAAAAAAACGAAGGAACTCGCGAGACATTTTCTGCAACATTAAAAATGTGAGCGCGGCAGTATCGAAGAAACGGAAGAAAGAGTGAAACATCGGCAGTAGAGAAACAATAAATAAGGGAAGAAAAATATAATAAATATGGTCACAATAAATGAATGCTCACACGAAGGCAAATCTTATTCACTGCACTCGCGATCATTTTCGCCTTTCAAGCCTCGAACTACTCTGATAATTTATTCTCTCTTCGTAGTAAGTTAAGTACTGCTTCTGGGTCATCGGTTTCACAGGGATATCCAAAGACGACTCCAATCACTTCCGATTTGTCAGAGATGGGGATTTCTTTGAAACCAAGGACAGAAAAGGTAACCAAGAGAGAGGTGATCATTGGCTTATCTTCCTTGGCCGGTCT
>Ga0114998_10000756_pt1 | contig 24224 bp, 23 predicted proteins | sample ArcticOcean_MG_C_5_FD_87044 | JGI IMG/M metagenome (GOLD analysis project Ga0114998, IMG submission 87044) | Marine microbial communities from western Arctic Ocean - ArcticOcean_MG_CB4_138 | ecosystem: Environmental > Aquatic > Marine > Oceanic | place: Arctic Ocean: Canada Basin | collected... | reverse complement strand
CTAATGTGGTGGTTGGTGCTAATGTGGTGGTTGGTGCTAATGTGGTGGTTGGTGCTAATGTGGTGGTTGGTGCTAATGTGGTGGTTGGTGCTAATGTGGTGGTTGGTGCCAATGTTGTGGTTGGTGCTAATGTGGTGGTTGGCGCCAATGTGGTGGTTGGTGCTAATGTGGTGGTTGGTGCTAATGTGGTGGATAGTGCCCCCAAGTTAGTTATAACGGATAGTATCAAATCAAAGAGTGTTTCTCTTACGTGTCGCATAAACAGTTCAGCATCATCTTTCTGAGCATCACTCAAGCCCTCGTAGTAGTAGTCACTCGCATCACCAGCGTCCTCCTCCTCCGCCCCCAGAAACCAGCCTTTAGGTATATTCGGGTGCTTGCGCCCGAACCAATCATCAAGCATATCGAGCGCCCGCGAGAACCGCGCATTCTTCACCGCGCTCACAATGCACCTGCGGACACGAGGAAGGTAGCCAACATCGTCCTCTGCGTAGTTATCGGCGATGACATCCAAGATGATTTCTTGTATCGCTGAGGTCCCTGATGCGTCCTGGTAAGAAAGATTTTTCAATGCGATATTTACTTCGCCGATAATAGTGTTTGTTATGTCAATATGAACGCTATCGATACTCGATATACTCTCGTTGTCGAGATCTATAAAGCGGTTCATTGTCGAGGAGGAGCTCGCTGAGCTCGACGGTGGCATCCCAACTGTCTCGGCGCCGGCAACCCCTTCCAAGCCATCATCAGGCCTATCCATAGTGGTCGTCGGTGCCTCGAGGAATGACGTTGGGAGAGGAACACTATGAATCATCGCCGCGTCATCCTCCGTGTCGCCGTTCTTCAGCGCGAACAGCATAATATCCAACATGCTATATTCGCTCCCGCCCCCGCCTCCTTGGCCATCCCCTCCCCCTCGCTTTACCACCATATTAAATACGTTAGTAATATTACTGACAAGTGTAGTGTCGAATTTAAAGTCGTCCTTCTCGAGCTGGCCTTTGAATAGGCGACCTATAGCATCGGTCGCATCACCGTCGGGACAAGGAATGGTGAGGGTACCCACCGACATTCCGTCGCCGGACTGAGACGATGATGTCATCGTCGTCGCTGGTGCCGCTGCCGCCCCACCCGCTGACGCCATGTTCCCGACCCCACTTCCATCGATGGCACCCTCGAGATTCGACATCGCCGCCTTCGCCGCCGCCGCTGCGCCACTCGGCCACTTTACATGTATGGTTCTCGTGCCTGTCCAACCGAGACGAGTAGCTGCCTCCTCCATCCACAGTGGGACTGTTCCGCTCGTCGTCGTCGTGGCCGTGGTCGTCGTTGTCTTTGTGTAATCCTCGTTGTCATACTGGTCTATATTCCATAATAAAAACCACAAGAATACATCAAAATTTGTTTTCTCGAAGAGCTCATTCCAAAGTGGGATAAATTTAAAGGCCAACAGTGCCACCTGTCCCGCAACTTGCACGACATTGTCCATGTGTGGGCCTAATGTGTTATAAAGAAGAACCATGGTACTCTCCACATCAGGGACGTCTCCTCCGAGCGCGGCGGCAGCAGCGCGGAGGAAGAATAATTTATTGTTGTTCTGTAGTTGTGTTTTCTGTATTGTAATTTTATTTATATCATTCGTGTTTATCACGTCGTTGATTAGCTGTTTCTTTACAGTTGCTGGCAAGTAGCCGCCGAATGACACGTCGACGTCGTAGAAGGGCACCGCATTACATATAAACGTCGCGAATAACTGAACTAAATTTCCTCTCTCACTCGAAGGTGGGAACAGATTGCCAAATATATAAACTGTCATGTTGAAGTTACTATCGAAATCGTCTTCGCCGGTGTCTGTTGCTGCCGCAGCGGTCGGCACAATCGCTGCCGCGAACTCATTTCCACTTGTTTCATCCAGATACTTCGCAGTGGCTAAAACTCCAATATCTGCGATGTTGGCCGTCGGCGCCACGGGTGGGCGGAGGAATGTGTCGGCTTGATCCCACGTCTTCGCAGTTTCCTTATTCCCGATTAGCTCATGTATGCCATTCTCTGCCGAATATAACTCGTATATTATTGTATGGTAGTTATCGAGTACATCCAATACGACTTTCACAGGATCCTCATTGGGATTGACGCACTGGTTCCCATTCCTCTCGTCGCGCGATGTTCGAAGGGAGTAAAATATTTTTTTTGCTTCCGCAAAGCCGGCTGGTGTGTTGAAGTACGTGGCGAGATAATTCTGAGTGTCGAGGCCCATACTCAGTCCTTTTTCTCCTCCAGTCAGCTTATTTTTAAGCTTGTTAACGTCAATGATAGATTGTTCTGCGGCGGTTGGTGCCAATGTGGTGGTTGGCGCTAATGTGGTTGTGCCGCCAGTGGTTGTGCCGCCAGTGGTTGCCTGTGTAGTGCTCGTTTCGCCGTTGAGGGGCGAGAACTGGTTGCTGTGTTCTTTTAATAAGGATGTATTTGATGAAAGTAACGTCACCACAAATACCGTACCAAGAGCTAATCCAGTGGATACATCTTTAGACAATACATATAATACAACCACGGTTCCAGTTACTTTACCAACAAGAGAACGAACAAGAGTAAGAACTGGTGGTGGTAGCAATTTTTTTCCAAATTGAACATAAAGCAACACCATACAGGCTAAAATAATTTCTTTGTTATATTTCTTAATATTTTTTTTCATATGTTTAGTAACGATACGGTTGACTCCTTTCATAATGTATATAATATGTATATAATATGTATATATATTTTTATTAATAAAAAATAAATAAAAATAAAATAAATAAAATAAAATAAAAAATAAATAAAAATCTATACGCACATTTATATGTTATACTATATGTTATACTATATGTTATACTATACGTAATTTATTCGATCCACCAAGAACTTCTGGACGGTTTCCAAGAGACCGGTGAAGTGGTTTCGGGCGTGTGTAAACTTTTTTTTTTCGTTGGCGCAAGTGTTGTTGTAGGAACATCCATTATAATAGGGTTATCTACCGCTCCTATATTTCTCATACTCGCTAATGAAGGCGCGTGTCCTTGTATGGATGCTTGTGTTGATGGTTGTGTTGATGTTGGTGTTTGCTTTGGGTTCTGTTGTCGTATTGGTAGTTGTGGCCGATTTGGCATTTGTAGTTGCTGTTGGTCTTGACTGAATACCTGTCGCTGTTGGTCATCACTGTTCATACGTGTCTGTCGGATATCACTAAACTCGCGTTTTCGTGGACCATCACCATACTTGCGTTTCCGTCGGCGGCCATCACCGAACACCTGTTTATGTCGTTTTTTCCCCTCCTCCTTCTTATCTTGTTGAACTGTTGCGGTTGTGCCTGCGGTTGTGCCTGCGGTTGTGCCACCTTGCTCATTATCACTGTCGTCATAACTATCGTTATTCCTTTCGTAGAAGTTGCCATCAACATCATACACACCATCTTCGTCATGGTCGTGAGGCAGACTGGGCAGTTCGTCTGTGCGCCGATAGGGTTGTAGTCGCCAGGAATCTCGTTGTCGCTGAGGTCGCAGCTGATCGTGAGGGTGTCCTGGATCGAGCAGATACCGCCGCCCACCGCGGTGAAGGAGTTGTTCCGGAGGTACAGGATCTTGAGCGACGTGAGCGCGGCGAAGGTCGTCATTTAAACCTATGTATTCAGTAGAATATTTTTTTTCCAGTTTCGACTTCCACTCGTTGACGTCGACACCATCGTTATTGGCACTGTCCACAGAGGAGGGTGTTTCGAAGTCGGCATGCTCTTTAAACAAGGATGTATTTGATGAAAGTAACGTAGCAACAAATACAGTTCCAATAGCCAAACCATAGGATACATCCTTAGATAATACATATAATACTACTACAGTTCCTACCACTCTACCAACAAGAGAACGAACAAGAGTAAGAACTTGTGGTGGCAACATTTTTTTTCCAAATTGAACATATAATAATACTACACAGACTAAAATCAATTCTTTTTTATATTTCTTAATAGTTTTTTTCATATGTTTAGTCGCGACCATTGTATATATTATACGTATATATAATTTTATTAATTAAATAAATAAAAATAAATAAAAATAACTATATTAAATATTATTAATGTGCTTTTTTTTAGATATCTATTGTTCTCCGGTCGATTCGCCAGAAGCTAGTGGGACTTTTTTTATATACCGAATATGCGCCCCTCGTGAATGTGTATGGGCGTATCCTTCTTCAACAGGCGTATGCATAGGAATAAATCGGGCGGTTGGATACGTCCATCCTGGTGCGTGCATATCTCGATTCATGGGTCCTTGTAAAAATTCTATCATTAAGGGCGTGGTAATTATAGTGGAAGAATCCGTATCCCGAGATCTATAATCGGTAATCGTATCTCTATACCAAGAAGTTAGCGCAAACGCGGTATCATTTGTTCCTCGTACCGCATTTGTCCATTTACCAATAGTAATATCTAAAAAGGTATATTCTTTGTATATATCCGTTTGTGCGCCATTTTTTTCAGAGAACCACATAACCGCAAAAGGGGCAGGTCCGCGATACGAAGATGGTTCTGGACCAACGATTTTTTTTTTCCACTGCCCTCCTCTTTCGGTTCGATGACCGTGACTTTCTAATTCGGTTATTGTGTGTGAATAGCCCCAACGGTTATGAATCTCTCTACGTTCTCCCTGTCGAAGACGAACAGTAATTGAATAGGTTTTATCTGGATGAAACATAGTTGTAGTAGGATATATGTAAATATTACAGAATATATATATATATCAAATTTATTTTATATACTAATAGTATATAATACAGTATCGTCATAATGCGTACATTGTTTGGACGACCATTATGGCACAATCCCCCTAAATTAATTAGTTATACACTTGATGGTGACGATTCAAGCAAGCAAGTATTTGATATATATTCATGTAGTCATGTGACACATGGTATTTTGTTGTACGGTATATGTGCGTGGTTACACATACCTTTTACTATGGGCTTGTATATATCTTTATTAATAGAAGTAGCATGGGAACTGTTTGAAAATTCAGAGTATATTATACAAAAATATCGAACCTCCTTTCCAGGATATGATGGCGACAGTGTAGTAAATATAGTTGGAGATATTATGTTTACCGTATTCGGTTATGTAATGGCCTCTTATAGTCCTACTCTGGCCATTGTATATGCGTGTGTATCCGAAGTTGTGTTAATGCCGTATAAAGCTAATTTTTTATACTTAAGTATCGGACATCTTTTACAAAAATAAAATATACTTTTTATTTATAAATGAATACAATTATAACATAGACTTCATTAATTGTATTTCTTTTTCTTGCGTGTCTATTATTTCTTTTGCTAATTTTTTTAATCTTGAATTACTTGTTCTCGCATATATTATATGAGACGTAGTTAATGCTGTGGAATGGTGACTGATCATTCTTCGTAACCATTGTTTGTCTTGTATAAATAATTGTTTTCGCAATAAAAAAAGTGATACACTTACCGACATAATAACACCTATTACGAAAATCATGCCATTAAAATGACCCATAGATAGAAAATGGACGATTTCATGAGCCCAGATCATATTGGAAGCCATTAATACGCCACCGTAAAAAAGTGTCAAGGATATATATAAATCACCTATTCTATATGCTAATATATTCATAGGATTAAATAACATTCCAATAATAATCATAACTATAAACATAATGAGTTGTTTTTTTAGTAACATTATAAGTATTGTATAGTATAGAAAAAGAAAAAAAAAATAAAAAAAAATATACTAGTAAATATTTAAATTTTTTTAATTTTATTCGAAAAGGTAGCAATTTTCTTTTGTTTATTAATTATTTTTTCCCTTATGCGTATATGTTTTTTAGTATATATAGATAATCTATGCTTCCGTTTATTGTTTTGTTTTTGTTTGATCTCCCATCGATTCGCGCCCATAAAAAAATAAATAAACTGTTTATAATATCGTTATGTTATATTCGATTTTGTTAATTAAATTTTTTTGGTAGTGTTTTCTTACGAATTGTTATACAAAGTTAATAGATCAGAGTGTAGACGTGTTAACCATTCTTCATCGTATGAATGAATAGTATTTAATGTATCCGGAATAACAATATTAATTAAATGCGAACTATTATTAATGATAACAGAAATAGGATACGTAAACATAGACGAACAAATTTTAAACATACAATATACTTCATGGAGCGTTCCACCCGCTCCTTCATTAACAATCACCTTATTTGCGTGTGTTCCATATATTGCTAACAACTCTTGACGGTCCTTTGCTTGAAGTGCCACAATATACGTATATGTTTGAGTATGGCCGTATTCTTCCATCCAAATCGCTTTCATATCGCGAGTGGAGTGAGGCGCAACACCTAGACAATAAAAGGAAATGTGTTTATATTTGGGATGTTTACTATATTCATTGTAGGCATTTTGAACCCATTTAGAACTTGTGTAGGTGGTTCCTTCGTTGTTCTCACTATCATTTGCTCCATTTATAACTATAAACGTGGATTTCCCCATTAGAAGGGCTTCTTCCAAGCATTTATCTAAATATGCTTGTAGTTGTGATGTGGTGACTTGTTTAGAGAAAAATTGAACGGAACCTACACACAATACGGAATACACTTCAGGGCGATTCAATAAACTAAGTATGTCTTGATGAATACCGGCTGCTCGAACATCGTCAAAGGGTACCGTTTGATCGCGCGAAGTATTAGCATTATACGATGGCAACAACATTGTAAGAATAGTAAATAATCAATAATAGGTGTATACGTATACATAATAGCTTCGCACCGATCAAATTTATATTATATTCTATATAAATATATTGTAAATATATTGTTATGTATGTGTTTTATAAATATTTCAAATTTGATATAAATATAAAGATAAATGAATATATTAATTGTAATACTATGCCTGTTATTGTTTCAGTTGAAGGTAATATTGGATCCGGTAAATCTACATTTATTCGACAACTCCAGACATATACAAACACACACACACAGCCTCAAGCCTATTCAATAACCTTTATTCAAGAACCAGTAGATGAATGGGAAAAAATTCGAGATTCGAGCGGAGAAAGTATACTAGAAAAGTTTTATAAAAACCAGGCAGAATATGGATTTAGTTTTCAAATTATGGCTTATATTACACGTTTACGAAAATTAGTAGATGCTATCGAAAGTAATCCAGATGGTATATTTATTTGCGAACGGTCACTTGAAACGGATAAATATGTATTTGCTAAAATGTTGTATGATGACCAAAAAATAAAAGAAATAGATTGGAATATTTATAATTATTGGTTTCAAACATTTGTAGATAAAGTTCAGACTAATAAAATTATATATATTCAAACGTCACCTATGAATTGTTATAATCGTGTCAAACAACGTAATCGTTCAGGAGAAAACAATATACCATTAGTTTATTTAGAAAACTGTCATAACTATCATGAATCGTGGTTAGATCAATCAACGACTAATATTACAACAATAAATGGCAATGTTGATATTCACGACCAAGAAATCTATAAAAATGTATTACAATCAACATTACAAGAGATACACGATGAATACAATAAAAAAAATAATACCACATCGGAACAACTGGTTAGATAATTCGTCGATAGATATATAAAAAAAATTTGATTTAAATATATCGATATGTTGATACTGATAACACAATAACACTTACAAAATTATGAACACATATACTATACAATATACTCATACAGATACTTTTACTATTAATAATGTAGGATTTGATAATTTATCAACACAGGTTGTAAATGAAATTTTTAAAGATGGACGCCCATTTTCGCATTTCGCCGAGCATTGGTTAGATACAAATTATGATGAACTTACACACGTTACGGGATGTAAAAGTCACGATTTTATTAATACTGGTGATAATTCAATTAAATACGATGAAAAGACATTTACGAAAAAAGGTTGTAAATATATGCCGTCCAGTATGATTGGGACAGGACGCACATTTAATCAAGAAGAATTTGAATCTCATGCGAATGGATTAAATTATATTATTGTTAGTAATGTTCATTTTCCTACAGTTAAAATTAAATTTGTTACGGGAACAGATTTATTGGTTAAATATCCCAATGGAAAGATTCCTCCTTCTCATCACGACTCATTCTTCGAGTAATAATTTATTAAACTCTTTTATTAACTCCTGTTTAGATATAGATTTAGGTCCCACTGTATGCTCACAATTATCATAATGGATATTTTTTATGTTTTCGAGCAACTCTTCATTTACCTCTACATCTTTAAATTTAATAAAGTAATGTGATTGAAAACTTTTATGTTCGGTCTGTGTATCAATCACACCCGCATTTACACCTACACGTCTAAACGAAATATCATGGTCCATATTTTTTTTTACAAATTTGAAATGTATAGGGATTAATTTTGTAGGTCGTGGACGTTGGAATGTTTTTTTCACCCATATTTGAAACACGCAAGGAACATTATGTGTTTTACCATTTACTAAAAAAGCCTCTTCCGGTATATCGTATTCATGAATTAAATGAAAATCCAATGGAAAATGTTTTCGCAAGCTTTCTTTTTTAAAACTTTTAGGTAGTATAAATGATATTGTGTCACAATATGTAGCACAATGTTTTATAAATTTTATGGACAAGGAAGATTGTCTTCCAAATGGTGGATTGCCTATACAATGTATTGTTACACCTTTTTTTTTAAACTGTGACATATCTAATTTTAAAAAATCTTGTTGTGTTATATCAACATGTTCGGGTTCTATATCATAAAATTTACAATTATCACATACAGTTTTAATACCTTTAATAAAAGCACCATTACCAGCACTGGGTTCAATACATATATCTTTACTTTTATTGATTTCAAGTTTGTCATCAATAATCTTCATACACTCTTTGACAACTGTTTCTGACGTATAAAATTTATCTATCGTTTTTCGTTTTAATCCGGTTGTTTGAGCGTTATTAACATGATTGTTATTAACCAAAGGTGTATTCATGTTATATGTAATAATAAAAAAAAAATATGTTTAAATATAAATCAAATTTATTTAAAATATATTTAAAATATATTTAAAATATATTGTTTGTATACGTGTATATATATGTAGTTATTCATAATCGATTTCTATACAATCTTTCTTATCTACATTCTCTTCTGTAGGAACATTTATATTCATATGAGTAGAAGAAGAAATAGCATTCATATCAAAATCTTCATAGTCCTTTGTAATCTTTGGTTTTATATTTCCTAATTTTGAAAGAATACTTACGATATGATTTTGTTCGATATTGTCTGTTTCTACAGATGATTCTGAAGCCATTTCATCTACAGGAGCTAGAAAATGAATAGAGTTATCTTCTAGTTTTTTACCTATTACAGTAGGTTTTTGTATATTTCCATCAAATAGAATGCCGGTGTTTTCTTCAATAATGTAATCTTTATTGTTAATATGTTCTGTTTTAACGATAAGACATTTTCTTTTTTTTTTAAATAAACTATTGTCAAGTGGTTCATCTATACGTCCAAATTTATGCTCAATATGTTTACCGCAAAAATCACCATGTCTGCGTCTTCGAGAACATTGAGTTCCATCTTGTTTTCTAGCCATACATTTGTATTCGGGATCTAACGTTGTTTTTTTATTTTTATACGTTTTTCTCTGAGTATTTTTATGTATAAATTTATCAAATAAATCTTTTTTATTAATTTTATAATAGATAGAAATATTAGCGAGTATTTCTTCAATATGTTTAGTATGTTGTTTTTCTATTGTTTTATTAATTTTAGTAAAATTCATGCTTTATAAGGGGGTATATGTATATCATACATTTGTATATATAATATCAAATTTTACAATAAATAAAAAAATAAATAAATAATATTTAAATACTATATGTTGAATCATATACGCTATTTGTAGTAGGTTCAGTATTTTTTCGTTTGGGTAATAATTTATATAATAATTCTCTTTGTTTATCTACAAGTGCTGTAGGAAATTCGACTTTAAACAGTATATGTAATGTTCCCCGTTGGCCTTGTTCATTTGGAAATCCCAATTGTTCAAAGGTGTTTGTTTGATTAGGTGTAATAATACTACTGCTTGTAAAATGTAAATGTTGTTTATTAGGTAAAGTAAGATCAAACGAACATCCGTATAACGCTTCTGATAATAGAATATTTTTTTCATAGATAATGTCTTGACCAAACTTTTTAAATGTAGAATCTTTATTAATAGAAAATGTAATTTCTAAATCACCAGGAACAGTATATTCTTTAGTAAGATCGCCCTTTTCTATAAACGTAATAGAATGTTTATGTTTTACACCTTTTGGAATTTGTATTTGAATGATTTCTTCATGTTCGGTATGTCGAACCTGTCTGTGTATACGCAGTTGTTTTGTATTACAATTGTAACAATCTTCTAAAGTAATAGGTAGTGTAATTTTTTTTGTAGGCATTTTTGTGTGAACGGACTTCATAGTTGTTTGTTTTTTAGTAGGAATACCAAATAAATTATGTATGGAATTAAATATCTCCTGTTCAAATACTTGTTGTGAAGATATTTCAGATAAATTAATAGGTGGTTGAGTCGTATGTTCAGAAGGTATACCAAATACACTCTGTAATATATCCGATTGAACCGCCTGAAACATATTTGGATCAATCGGAATAGAAAAAGTAGACATATTAAATGGCATACCCGGCATACCCGGCATACCCGGCATACCCGGCATATTGTCGGTGGATCCAAACATATCATATTGTGTACGCTTGTCTGTATCACTTAATATTTCATAGGCTTCATTAATTAATTTAAATTGATCTTCTTTTTGTTTATCACCGTTACATTTATCCGGATGGCATTCTGTAGCTAGTTTACGATAAGCTTTTTTGATTTCTTTCGTAGTTGCGTTATTATCTACTTCTAATATATTATATAATGTTGGTTTGTTATTTTTAGTCGCCATACTTTGTACAAAGTTAGGGAAAAACATATATTCTAATAGTATATATACATAAAAATCTATTTAAATATAAACTAATAAAAACATATATAATAAATTTGATAGATATATTTCTATATACATACACAACATATATTTACTCATTCAATATGAAGAATCATTGTTTACATCCCCGATACTCGAATACATTTACAAAAAAAAATATTGAAACTATTTTTGTACAAGGTGATCGGTTTACTCGTATTGTAATTAAGCCTATTTTACTACAACATTTACAAGTCATTATAAAATATTCGCATACACAAACGTTTCAATCGTATAAAGACTATGATAGATTTATGGTAAAGATGCGTAAAAAACTAAAATATAATGTAATTGTTCCTAAAACAGTATTATTCGCTCATTATCGTGTATTGTTACAAAATAAGTTGGTAGAAAGAAATATTCAATTAGAAAAATTTATGCGTATTAAGGGAGCACGCTCTCGCTCAGGGGTTGTATCCGTAACCATTTTTATGTCGGGTTCCATCATGGGCAGTGATCGTAACGATTTGATTGATAAAGGTGGTTGTCCTATGGATTGTCATTATTGTCCATTTGAAAAAGATAAACAAGGCAACCCCACCCAACCACGTTCGTATCTTTCAACAGAACCTGGTTGTGCTCGTGCTAGTCAGCAACAGTTTTCACCAGTCGGGCAAGTATATACTCGTTTGTTTCAATTAGATTCAATAGGGCACATTTCAAACCATAAAAAAACGTCTAATAAAATTGAATTAATTATATCGGGTGGAACCTTTAACTTTTATCCTATACAATATATTGAGTGGTTTTCGACGTGTGCATACTATGCGTGTAATACCTATTATGAAGCTAAAGACAACAAAGATGATTTTTCAAACGTTCGCCATATGAAGTCCTTAGCAGAAGAAAAAAAAATAAATGAATCATCGTCGAATCGTGTCATTGGCCTAACAATCGAAACACGACCCGATTATATTATGCCTAAACATAAAAACAAAGAGAATGATTTTACCTTTATTCGTCTGTTTCGTGATATTGGTGTTACGCGCGTACAAATAGGTATACAAACAACACACGACAAGATACTTAAAAAGATTAATCGAGGTTGTACCAATAAGGACAATATTCGCGGAGTTCGTCTACTTAAACAAAATGGTTTTAAAACCGACATTCACATTATGTTAGATTTACCAGGTAGTTCTCCTGAAATAGATAAAAAGGTCATAGATGAAATAGTTGATTCTCCTGATATTCAGGCCGATCAATGGAAATTGTATCCTACTGAAGTAACAAATTTTACTAAAATCAAACAGTGGTATGACGCAGGTCTATATGTACCGTATAGTGAGGATCATTCACAAGGAACATCCTATAAAATGTTAGACGTATTGATTCATGGATTAACTCGCGTGCCGCCATATGTTCGTATTAATCGTGTAGTAAGAGATATACCCCATAAATCGATTGAGGGTGGTTTACGATGTAGCAACATGAGACAGTTGGCCACCAATAAAATGAAAAAAAAAGGCATTGTTAGTCAGGATATTCGAGTACGAGAAGTTAAGTATAAAAATATAGATATAGACGATATGATACTAGATGTGATAGAATATCCCTCTTCAGGAGGAACCGAATATTTCATCCAATATTGTTCGCAGGATAAAAAAACATTGTATGGTTTTGTTCGTCTACGACTAAACAATGATGTTAGAGATACATTACCGTGTTTACAAAAATGTGCGTTAATTCGCGAATTACATGTGTATGGACAACATACAAGTATCGGAACAACAAATAAAAATCTTGTTCAACATAAAGGATTAGGAACAAAATTGTTACAAAAAGCAGAATCATTAGCTCGAACACATAATTACAAACGTATAGCTGTAATTAGTGGCGTGGGTGTTCGTAACTATTATCGAAAAAAAGGGTATACGTTGGGAGAATCGGATTATATGTATAAAGTATTGCCAATAATGAAATCCCAATATCTATACAGTGCTCGCACATATATAGCCCTATGTATGATATGTATGGCATTGTATATTATATTTCAAGAATCTATACTTAACTAGGCCGGCCCTTCATATGGCTTATGGGCCCGCAGTTGTTAATATTGATGTCGTCGTTACCCTTGGTGCCGATGTTTCGATCGGCTGGTCAACGTTACCCGTGTCAGTATATTCGACAGAATATGTGTTCGTGTTGCCATTTGTCGTCGCATTTCCTAATAACGAACCAAACATTGAAACGGCGAATCCCGCAGCAGCGCCAAGAACAATTAATCCTATTAGTCCAAAAATAAATGGAATAATGACTATGAACCAAGCAACACCGCGAAGTCGTTTTTTACATAAGAAATTTAACAATAAAGAGGTGACTATAAATATAATAGTGGTTGCTATAAAACCACCCACCTTCACTGCTACATCATTATTGTTGCCCTTCTCGGCGTCGTCAGAGTTAACGGACGCACCAGTCGTTGTGGGAAAGATGGATTTGGAAAATAATAACAAAATCATAGTTAACACATACGGTATTGCATTAAGAACAATATATACTAAAAGTGGTCCACATTGTGTCCATTTATAACCCATAACACTCATATTTTTATATTATAGTATTAGAAATAAAATAAAATAAAATAAAATAAAATAAAATAAAATAAAATAAAATAAAATAAAATAAAATAAACAATCAATAGTCGTTATGCCCCATGAACGATAATTTGACTATCATTACAAATCTCCATATCAATTAAAAATTGTTTAACGGATTCACGATGGTCACCTTGTAATTGGATAATATCTCCATAGTCTTTACTTTGTACCACGGCTCCGTTACAACGTAAATTTTTTTTTAAATATTTTACAATACGTTTTAAATCTAAATCGTTTTCTAAACCTGTAATCGTCATGATCGATTTTCTTGTAGTTCGTGATTGTATACGAAGATGTACTTTTTGTCCTTGAGTACCTGTTGTTAGTTCTTCTTCTATAGTTAACGTATGTTGCGGATTCATTACTGATATATATATATATATATCTTTATATATATAATTCTGTAATACATACAAAGTTACTTAAAAAAATCGACAGTATTAACAGGCCTTGTATAATATAAATTTGATTTAATCATAATATCAATATGTATCATTAATATATCATTAATCATGTCAGTATATTTAATTCAACCGGCACTAGTTATTGGAACAAATCGTTATAAAATAGGCATGAGTCAACAACCAGATTTACGTAGAATACGATCGTATCATAAAGGAACTCGAATTTTATCTATGAATTTTGTAAGTGATCCAGCTCATATTGAAGAAAGATTAAAAGAAAGATTTAGAAAAAAATATAAATTAATTTGTGGAAGTGAATATTTTCAAGGTGACGAACAAAGTATGCTAACAGATTATATGAATATTATTTTAGATAATAAAACTACTAACAAACACATTAAAATAAAACCGTCTAAAAAAAACAATATAATTAAAACTCCTTTTATAAATATGTCGTATATGGATATGATGAAACAAGCGTATGCTGTAATGAAATTATGTGATTCGTGGACAATAAAAAAAAAACAAGCCAGATATAACAACATTTTAAATGATTTAGTTACACATAAACGTATAGGTATGTGCTATAATATACGTGTTGATCTTACAAATAAATCGTTAGCATTTATTAAACAAAAACTAATTTCAAGCTGTGAAGAATGTGTAGGAACAAATAAAGGTAAAAAACGTAAAAATCCACGAGCACAAGCGCATATAAAACAATTTATTGATATGCCTATTGGTTCTACAATTATTATAGGTAGTGGATTAGATAAAGCCTTGTATGTAGCTACTATATCAGGTCCTTATGAATATAATACAAAGTATTGTTTACCACATTGTCGTCGTATTAATAATCTGATTTCCTTACCTGAAGGAACGTTAACGGGAATACGAACACAAAATACCTTTAAGCTTATGTCGTAATAAATTATAATAAAATTATAATAAAAATATAAGAATAAATAATACGTAAATTTGATTATATAATACACATACACACATAAACCAATAATTATTTTTTTAATATGAACGATGTCAGCGAACTATATAAAAAATCGACTCTCGTTACACCCACAGAGGTCCAAACGTATGTGTCCGCTCTAGAAAACAATAAAACGATTATTTGTAACAATAACCATAACTATATATTTGCTACAAAATTATTTAGTACTTCAGAAATATATACAATATTAGATAAAAAAAATGTAGAAGAAAAAACTAAAAAAAAAGAACTACCAGTATGTTTATGTAATGGTTTTTATGATTCGATGACGTTATTAGAACTACAGCCCAACGAAGAAACATTATATCATATATTAACTACAAAATTTTGGCCCGGTTTGTTACATATCTGTGTTCGAGTAAAATCATTTGTAGATTCACTTGTCACATACAACGATACTCATATTATTCTCGGGTCTCCTTCTCATCGCCACATTCGCAAAATACTCGAAACTGTACGTATGCCCCTGGCAACATTTTTAACCAGTAAACAAGGTAATCTACCTATAGTGACATCCACAGAATTACAGCATACCTATGCCGAAGAACATATCCCCATTATGGATACTTCGGATACACATTCGTTTCTTGATGGAATACAACCTACACTTATCATGGTCGACAATACTACCATTACATTGTTGCGACGAGGACCTCTTTCCTTTGAAACCATACAAGAACACATAACATCTACTTATAAAGAACCCATTCAATACAAAACAGATATTAGTATATATACACACATCCGCAACCTTAAGCCAATCTATACCCTACAATTAATGGATATACAAGCAACGTCAATTCAATCCGGTATTGTTTCGGAGCTACAAGAAAAAACAAAATACATGATTCAAAATATTATTGTTATTGATTTTCATCAACGTTTAGCTGACTATAAAGAACAATTTTATGGATATGTGGATATATCAGAAAAAGGTTCTATAGAAGAATATATACAAAACTTGTATTCTGTCTTACACTCTGTTATGAAAACAGAATGTACAAAAATATATCTTACCGATATTCGCTTACACACTACGGATGAATATCAATATATTCAAGACATTATTGATGAACTTACACAAAATTATCGCATGGTTATTCCGAGGATATTTTTAGAATAATTAAATAATATAGATCTTATATATCTTATAAGTAACATATATTTATTTACATTTTTTTTAATTTGTATAATTAAAATATAAGTGTATAATATACATGATTATAAGTAAAAGTAGAAGACGCCGTCAATCGTCAAAACGTAAACATTCTGGTTCCAAACGTAACACTTCCAAACGCCGCTCAAGAAAACGAACCTCTAAGAGACGCTCAAGAAAACGAACCTCCAAGAGACGCTCAAGAAAACAACGAGGTGGTGCGGGTATAATTAAAAATATAAAACTTGTGCATCGCCGGCGTAACAACCTCACTGGAGGGGTGAGTAGCGATGCCGACGCCGCGTGGGCCGCCGCCGCCCCGCCACCATCGTATGATCCCGCGCCGGAAGAAGTTTCTGAAGTGGAGAGCGACAACACGACGGTGAACGATTACATTAAATCACTACAATCTCACGTTACCATGAAGAAAGGGGCGGAGTTCTCTGATGATAGTCCCGCAATTATTAAAAAAATAATTTATAAGTATATAACAGAATACTATGAAGATAAAAAAATTAATTATACACACTTAGCAAAACTTCTTTCTACATTTGGTCTAATAAATGAATTGGGTATTAGAGGTATTTTTGTTATAGTTCAACAATCTAAAATTATATGTTTTAGAACATTCCTTAATAAAGATAAACATACACTTAAACATACTATGTTAACAAATATTAAAAAGGAAAATACGGAAAAATGGAATAACCTTTTTGGACAAGCACTTACATCATATAAATCGACGCGGCCGGAGGTTGCTTTGTCACCCGAACATACGATCATGCTTGACCGATGTATGGTTCGCCCATTTACGTCATCGGTTGACAAGCCGCACGGCAACCTATTAACTTATTATAATATGTTTAGTGAATATTTAAAAAACACTGATCGTCATGCCAAGTGGGTCGTCAGAGGTCAAGAGAACAAAATAGATAAAATGTTTTTTTTTAATATCTATGATCATCCTATAATTTTAAAAGACATGCTAGACACAAACTTTTTATTATCAAGTGATACAATTAAAGATATTTACAGTGATCTTCCTCTTCCTCATCATGATTCTTGGATTTTTAATAATACAGCAAAGGGCGGGCTAATGATTAATAATCATTATAAAGATAGCACTGAAATATATAAAGCCTTGAAGAACTCCGCGCGATTGAAGGGCGGGAAGAGTCTGAATGGGAGGACATATAAATTAATGATGAACGGTATTAGAAAGAAGCATCATACAACCCCTTTCTTCACTCAGAAAGATACCCAAACATACCCTATCCCCGATACACTAGACATAAAACAATTGGATGACAGAGATAAGAAAATTGTTTTTAGAGGAAGTTTAACTGGATGTTATCAAGATGATCCAGCTATAAATAAAAGATTAAAATTTTATTTTGACATACAAAAACTTACTGATCCTGATAAAGCTATATTTGATTATGAAATAACTGGGGTTAATAATATGGTTCAAATAGAAAATAGACTATATGATTATACATTAACAAACGATGATGATATTTCACATCCTATATTTGATGAGACAATAGTTCCTTTAAAAAAAAGTATTATAGAAAGAAAAGCACGTGAAATTACAGATATTGCGACAAACGTAAATATGGACTCAGGGCGTCAGATGGGAAAATTTACGGATTTATATATTAGAAATGATAGATTAATGTTTAATTATAAATATACAATAAGTATTGATGGTTATGTAAGTGCTTGGCGATTACCATATGAATTAATTGCCGGAACAGTTGTGTTTGTGGTAACTAATGTCCTCAGTTGGATCTATCCCTTTTTAAAACATGGAGTAAATTGCTTTATAGTTAATAGCGTAGATGAAATTATTCCAATTTATGAACGTTTAGAATTTGATGAAAATAACTATTATGAAATAAGTAAAAATGCTCATTTATTAGGACGACGTTTACTTAATACAAATACTATTTTCGATTCTATTACTACATCTCTAGAACAAATACCATCTATTCTCTCAAACGAACCGTTTACACATATTTATTAATAATTATAATAAATTAAACTAAATAATATATATTATTTTTTTAAAAAAAAAATAATATATATGTATATAGTATAAAAAAATGGTTGTAAGAAAAAGTAGAAGACGCAGACGGTCATCGAAACGCAAGCAGACACGTTCCAAACGACGCTCACGAAAACGCGTATCAAGAAAACGCGTATCTAAAAGACGATCGAGAAAACGAACATCCAAAAAACGATCGAGAAAACGAACATCCAAAAGACGATCGAGAAAACGTGTATCTAGAAAACAACAAGGTGGTGCGGCTATGATTAAAAAGATAAAAGATTTTTTTAATCCGCCAAAACCAGATGAAACGCCTGAGGAGACACAAACAGCACCAAAAACCTCAGCACCATTACCAGAATATGGATCTACAGAATATGCGTATGGATTTAAAGATGATGGTAAAGTACCTAAAACTGTAAAAGAAATACTAGACGATCCAAACGATCCAAAAAATACACGCTCATTAGAGGATCTGTCAGGTTTAGCAATAGAACTAGAATAGACAGGTGGTGCGTTTATGGACTCGGACCGAGAGTGACACATTATTAATGAAGAGGTGAACAGCGCACCAACAGTGGCTGAGAAGGCGCCCAAAATGGAGTAATAGTATACAATTATTTATTTATTTAATAATCAGTTTATTTAATAATCAGTTTAGTATTTCCAACATCTCTAACTTTATTTTTACTACTGTATTACGTATGTTTAAATTGTTTGTAGCCAGTAATTTTTTGTTGGTAGTATCCTCGAATAGCGGCACGATAATCCGTTAATACTTTACAATGTTTACTGGCCATAAATCCTATATAATTATATAATTTATGTTTCTTTAAAAGTCCACACCAATAGATAAGATCATCTTTATGTTTTATGTTTTCATTATCTAGAATATATTGAGTAGCTATTTGAACGGTCGGTTCAGATAATATACATGTTACATATCCTAACATTTTATTTTTATTTTGTTGCCATTGTTCTAAATCTTCTGATGTGTGTATATTTTCAATATCTAATATAAAATGAACGATTTCTGTAATTTTTTTTTTATTCATAAATATAATATAAATATATATATATTACCTATAAATAATAACAATAGTATTATACTAGTATTATACTATTGTTATAATATATATGTCCCGAAAACAATTTTGTTAATCAAATTTATATTTTTAACAATAATGTTAAATTTGATAAAGTATTTAAAGAAATAACAATATTACATATTATAAAATAAAATGGTTCAGTACACATGTGAAGATTGTTGTAAGGTATTTACACAAAAGTCTCATTATGATTCTCATAAAAAACGAAAAACATCTTGTAAAAATAATATTAGTTTAATTACAAATTTAATTAATCAAGCTATACAAGAAAAAATAAAAATTAGCCACACAGATCCTATTCATAATTCAATAGGAAATTCTGCTATTAATCAAGTTGTAAATGAAGTTCTTGATTCTATTTTAAAACAAGAGACTGAACATACAAGTAATAATCAAACACCTATTAATAGTCGACTACGACAGTATTATAATAATTGGGAGATAACAAATATGGATTTTAATAATAAAATTATTTTACTTGAAATCGATCAATTAAATCATAATAAAAAATCAGTTATTTATGATAATCAAACAAAAACAAGTTTAGAAATTATAGCGAAATTACAAAACAGGAAAAGAATTAATGTAATGGTTATAGCCAAAACACAATCAGGAAAAACGGGAACAATGTTAAGTGTAATAAAACAATATTTAAATCAATCAACAATGCATATACCTATTGAAAATATTTATATTATTACAGGTTTAAGTGATACAGAATGGACAGCGCAAACGCGGGACAGAATGCCAGCAAAATTACAACAGCGTGTATATCATAGAGATAATTTAACAAGAAATTTTATAAAGGATATTAAAGATAAAAAAAATGTATTAATTATTATGGATGAAATACAAATTGCTGCGAAAGATAATCAAACTATTAATAAAATATTTGAAACAGCAGGATTTTATAGCATACAAGAGTTACTTAAGCGTGATATTAAAATTATAGAATTTACAGCAACACCTGACGGAACTATGTATGATATGAAAAAATGGGGAGAGTACGCTTGTAAAATAACTATGGAACCCGGTATAGGATATGTGGGATCCTCTAAATTACTAGAATCATCACGTGTAAAGACATATAAAGATCTATGTGGTTATAATAAATATACTAATTCAATTAATCCAATCGTATATGAAAATATTAAAGAGATCAAAGAAGATATAGAAAAATATACGGAGCCAAAATATCATATCATTCGAACACCTAATGGACCTAAATCAGATAAAACTATAAATAATTTTTATAGTGTATTTTCAGATTCCGATATACGACATAATATAATAAAATATGACATGGAAAGTGAAATTGAAAATATAAATACTATTTTAGCAAATGTTCCAGATGATCACACATTTATATTTATAAAAGAAAAATTAAGATGTGCCAAAACATTACATAAAACTAATCTAGGTGTTTTATACGAACGATATACAAAACATCCAAACGATTCTGTTATAATTCAAGGGCTATTAGGAAGAGCTACAGGATATGATGATACAGGCGATACAATTATTTATACACATATTCCCAGTATTATAAAATACCAAACTCTTTGGGAAAATAATTTTTCTAATGAAACAAATATAAAATGGATTTCGAATACAACAAAGGGTAAAAGTGGTAATATGAAAAGTAAAGGAACGTTTAATTCTGTTAGACATATGAATGATTTAAGTGAATCAAGTGATGAAAATGATACTAAATATGCGTGTTATCCACCAAAAGATAGTGATACTATATTTACAACCAAAAAAGATGCTATTAAAGAATTTAAAAAAAATTTTCCTTCTAAAAAACGTTTTACAACAGGGCATTATCATCAAGCTACAAAAAGAGGAGATTATGATGATCCAAACATACATTGGGTATCAAGTAAAATTAATCCTTGGTCTATTAATATCGAAAGTCATTTTTATAATTCAGTAGAACAAAATACCAATACTCATTTTGATGGTAACAATAACGCTTTATTATTCCCCTTGTATGAACATGAACATTCACCCCCCACTTCTGTAAAATGGGTCTTTAAATATATTGTAGACTAGAACTCTATTATATATTGTATCTATTTATATATATATATTATCTATCAAAAAAAAATAATGATATATACTATATAATGAACTCGAACAATATATTAGTAAAACGGATATTTATTTTTTTATTTGGTTGTATGTCCGCACGATTAGGATTAGTATATCTTGCTAAAAAACTGCCTTTAAAATATTTACCTTATATGGGTTATGTATGTTTACTACCGGCTGTCGGTTTTGCGTATATTTATGTAACAGGTAGTAGAAAGACCGGTGCGGAAGTTTTCGGTGACACAATATGGTGGAACGATCTTCGCCCCATTCATTCCTTACTGTACTTTACCTTCGCATACTTGGCGATTACCTCTTCTAAAAAAGCGTATATACCGTTACTGATTGATGCCAGTATTGGATTAGTAGCATTCTCGGTGTATCATTTGTATGGTAGAACATAAGTTATACTATGTAAAAATTATATAGATCGTTTTATTTTTTATCATATATTCTATGACATGGTTTACACAATATAAATAATGGAATTCCACTGTGAAGTCTAATAAATTCACGTAGTATATTTTTTATTAAAATAGGAGTACGTTCGTCTATATAGTATTTTTCAATAGCTGTTCGTAATAATGAAGCACGATCGCAACCATCTTTGTTACAATGTGCTCGATCTAATTGAATAGCTTTTGATTTATGTGCGCCACAATAATCACACTTATTCGTCTTATATGTAATAAAATAATTAACTAAATTTTTAGCTGGTCCTGCTTTAAGATGCTGTAATATATCATCAACAGTACCCACCAGCTTTAAATCGCAATTTAATTTTTTTGTTTTAGCCTTCAATAGTTTGGCTTCTATATGTTTTGAATCTGTCCTTGTTAGCGCGTGTATATATAATGGATTTTCAGGATTATTCAGCTGCTCTTTGTTTAGTGGATCCATTTTAAAGTTAATTATAAATATTATAGAAAAATAAATATCAAATTTTACACCTTTGAACATTTAAAACGCCAACTTAGATTTTTAATTAAATTAATAATTAAATTTGATAATTTAATTATTAATTTAATTAAAATTAAAATGGAAAGAGACACAGAATACGAAATTAACAATCAAGTCCTCGACGTCGTCAATGGGGGATCCGGGATTAAATGTAAAAACTATGAATTATGTGAAAATGCATTAGACCCGACTCATTATGAAAATCATGCTAATTATTTATGTATGACTTGTGGTGATTGGTTTAATTTTGGGTTTGGATGGAATGAATTAGAGTTTAGAGTAGGAGAAGAAGAAGAATGTGTGATATGTAATGAAACCTGTGATAAGCAACTACAATTTCCAACAAATTGTGGTCATTGGTTTTGTGTATCTTGCTCTCGTAATATTTTACTTTGGGATGAAACTCGCTATCATCTATCACCAGTTCCATATACTTGCCCGCCTTGCCCGAACGGTTGTATAAATCCACAAAAGGGAAAACAATGTTATTGTATAGAATATGATGTGATACAAGAAGAATGGGAACAGCAACAACCAGATAAATATAAAGAATGGAATGATGCCGAAAACGAATACATGGAATTGATGGAAAATGTCGCACGAAGAAGTGGTGGGTATGGTTCCGGAAAATGTCCGTTATGTCGTAGAAAATATGAAAGAGTATAATATTTTAAATAATCGGCGTTTTAAATGTTCAAAGGTGTAAAAGTATATATAATTAAATAAAAAAATAGAATATAGTTTTTTCCAAGATTTATTAAATAATTGAATGTCGAAAACACACACAATTATGTATATAATTTTTTTCTAATTATTATATTCTTATATTATACTATAAGAATGAAATATCGTGTTAAAAAAAAATTCCATGGATTAGATAATCAGTTTGATAAATGGTGGGATAAAAAAAATGGTGGTTCAGATTATTATACTAAGCTTAAATCGCAAAAAAAATATTCTTTTTGGAAAGATCCCCTTGGTAAAAGAAAAAGAAATAAACTTATAATAAAATTTAATAAATATGTTAGAACTCATGGATTAGAATAACTATTTGTTTTGAATCTGTCCTGCGCTCAGCGACACAGTGGCACTACTCCCACACAATGCCGCCCGTATCGCGCGCATTTCGGTGCTCAATCGCCATATTGATCAACACGATATTGCCAGGCCACGCCTGCTCATGCCCCGCTGCGTCAGTGACACGCCCTCCCCCAGCACCGACCCAGCAAGCGTCGTCGTTCTCTGACGTAGGTTTTCCATACCTCCGGGCAAGGGAGGCCGAGAAGGGGAGCACAATACCGCGCGGTAGTTCCGGGCGGCGCACCCCGGGCATGGTCCCGTCTTCGTCTTTGAATTCGTGAAACACAATCGCGCACATCCCATATTCGCCGTCGGGGGTGTAGTGGGAAGGACCAAGCATCGTTCCTTGGGCAGCTTCGACGCGAAGTCCTGATTCTTCGAGCAACTCTCTCGCCGCCGCCGTCGCGGTGTCTTCGCCAGGATCGATTTTTCCTCCGGGCAGGCTCCACATTCCGCCCGCCCACGGCGCGGTGCTGCCGCGCTGAAGGGTAAGGACCTGGACTTCATTAGTTGCGGGGTCCTTGCGCGTCACCAATGTCACGACCGCTTGCGCTTCGATTTCGCGCCACACCGCCGGAGGTGGAAGCGCGGGCCGCGGCTTTCGCTGTTGCGCTCCACCACGTTGTTTACGGCGTGCTGATTTTTTTTTTTTTGAAGAGCG
>Ga0114998_10000746_pt1 | contig 24390 bp, 12 predicted proteins | sample ArcticOcean_MG_C_5_FD_87044 | JGI IMG/M metagenome (GOLD analysis project Ga0114998, IMG submission 87044) | Marine microbial communities from western Arctic Ocean - ArcticOcean_MG_CB4_138 | ecosystem: Environmental > Aquatic > Marine > Oceanic | place: Arctic Ocean: Canada Basin | collected... | reverse complement strand
TTATTATTATTATTATTATTATTATTATTATTATTACGAATTGTACCACGATAAAGCGCGTGTTTTTGTTTTAATCGTACGCTTATTCACACACGGTTGAACGCAGAAAAACAACGCGCGCGCGTAGACTAACTCTCTTTCTCTCTCTCTCTTTATTGCGCGTTTGTAATTGATTAATTTATAGAAGCGCTTTATTTTGAACAAATCAGTTTTTAACAAGAATACGTAATATAAGTAGAGAGAACTTTTTAGATACAGATACAGCAGGAGATACGAAACGAAGAATATATGAATATGCTCCGATGATGATGATAAAAGATGAATGAACTAAAACTATGCACACACGCGCACACTAATTACCGTACTTTTGCTTAATTAACATAACGCACTTACAATACTCCTCTCTGGCCGTCCCTTTCCCGCTTCCATTCCTCGAATTCCATGAATCCCATTTCGCTTTACCTTTCAAGTCGAACATCCCAGGCCTCGCCGTGTCGCAATCGCCGACCGTGGCTTGTTTGAACCACCCGTATAACTCGAGCTGTTCGTCGTTCGTGCATTGCTTGTACAGTTTTACCTCTTCCGATGCTTTCACGAAATCTTCCTCGGTGACTGGCATTATTTAATGTTTAGTAGTATAGTATTTAAACGAGGGATGTTTTATGCTGCAGGGAAAAGTCACGTTCCTGATAAAACTTAATTACGCGACAACGCGAGAGAGAAAGAGAGAGCGGACGACGCAATGTTTTGGACCTAAAATAATGCCACGCGTGCGAGATCCAAACTTCTATTCAAGCGACGACGTGCGATCGCCTTCGTCGCCGCCGATGTATCCACCCGAAGCGCCTGAAAAAATAGCACCACCACGTTCACCTTTTCCAAATCATCCACCACCCGCTCCGGTTGGGACTCCTGCGCCTCCGATATCGCTGAATGAAGCTTTCGTGTTCATATCGTTCGCGTTAGTCTCTATATTCGTTATATTGTATAGCGTTTATTTATCCTTAATTGTAAGCGATGATGATTTAGATGACCTTGAAGGCGATGAAGACCGTTATAGTGAAAACAATAGGAGAACAGAAAGTACGAGACTGATGCGAACGGCGAACGTAGACGATGGTGATGATGATAGTAGTAGTAACGAAGAAGAATCTTCGTCACGAACGAACGTTCTTGTTCTGAAGAAATTCGCTGAAGAACTTCAACAAACGTGGACGTATGGAAACGAACGCGTGAAACGGAGCGTGAAGCTTTATTCAGGGCGTTGGACCAAAAAGGGAGAAGCGAGAGAAGATAGAACGATAAAGGAGAGAGGCTATTTGGAGAAAATATTTGGGAGAAATCATAGCAAAAAAAGTAGTAGTAGTAATAGGAATAATCATCATAGCGAGATGGGGAACGCGTTTTTGGACGGTTTACTTTCGGATGACGACGAAGATGAAGAATCTCTTCTTTCCGTTAACGAAGACGATTTTTTTGATGAAGATGTCATGGAAGACGACGAGGAAAAGATGATGTGGGCGCCTTATACTAATACTAATAATAATAATAATAATAATAGCAATACTCAACACGACATTTTGTAATAGTTTATGTAATAACTAGTATGTATATATTTAAAACGAAAAATCATGAATCTCGTCTATTTTCGCGACTTTCCTCTTCTCTCTTCGTTCAGTTTTCTGACACATCATCTCTTGCCAGTTCATTGCAACTAACGAATGCGTAGTCGCACATTTACTACATTTCGCCCTAACCACACCTAACGCGTTCTCGTTCGTCGTTAAAACTAAACTCCTGCCGTCGCCTAAACTCAAGACTCGACATCTCGCGACGTCGCCGGGGACGAACGACTCGAACATCACAACCTTATCAATCTCCGTTTTCCTAACATCTTGTTGTCTCACAATAGCACTAAACGAACTCAAAACAGCTCTGTTCTCGCATACGAGTACTTCAAACATTGCCATTTTATCGATCACTCTCACGCATTTACAATACACTATATCGCCTACCTTTGGTTGAATACTATTATTATTATCATCATCATCATTACTATTCGCCGTAGTCGTTTTTTTCCTCGTCATTGGCGTAACCTCTATAACAACTATCACCTTCTTTTTCTTCTCCTTGTTTTCATCGACACCATCATCTCTATTCGCTTCATTTTCTTCATCATCATTCATATCATCTCTTTCTCTCTCGTGCACTGAAACAGTCCCACACACGCACGCCCTCACATCCCTATTCTCGTCCTCATATAATCCATACCCGAACTCAAACAAACCATCAGCAGCAGCAGCAGCATCAGCGTCGTCGTCGTGCGCGGTACGAGCAGTAGACCGATAGTAGTCCTCGATGTTTATCTTATCCCCTGGGTATACCTTCTTCATATCGCTTTTCCTTTTTTCCATCAATGAAGCTAAAAACGAAATGAATACCAGCAGCAGTCGAAATTGTAAACCCTAAACCCTAAACCCTAAATTATAGAGAATTTAGGGTTTCTCTGAAAGGGCCATATTTTTACGGACTAACAATCATAACTAGAATTAATCCGCGATTGATTGTAACGAGAACGAAGAATTAATTTGATACGTACGCAAGTCTCGAGTCCCTGTATACATACCTATATTCATATATATAGTAATAATAGTAATAATAACAGTGGTAATGATTGCAATGAACCAAACGCTCGCTTTCACGAAAAGTTTCCGCGTCGTTTCGAAGAATCCGAATTCGTTCGTTGGAAAAAAAAATGGTCGCGCTCGAGCGACTGTTTTCGTCGCGAGCAGCTGCGAGAGCGAGTTACGCGCGAAGAAGCGTGGCGAAGTTATTTCGTTGAAGACGAGGAAGAATTTGGGTCGTTTTTCGAGCACGAATGCTGCGAGCGAGACGCGTGCGATTGAGACGACGTTTGAGGGCGTAAGAACTAATCCAAGTGCTCACAACGATGAGAGGAAGAAGAGGACTCTCGCGTTGTTGGCCACCACTGCCGGTTTGTCCATGACCGCGTTCGCTGAACCGGCCGCTGCCGCGGCAGCAAAAGCGATCGTGACTGTGAGTGCAGGGGATACGGCGTGGATTTTGACGAGTTCGGCGCTCGTTTTGTTCATGACGATCCCGGGTTTAGCAGCGTTTTATGCCGGTTTAGTGAAGAGGAAGAACTTAATCACTGTTTTAGGACAATGTTTCGCTTTGACGTGTATGATGACTATTATTTGGTTCGTTTGCGGGTATGGTTTATGCTTTGGTACGACCTCGCTCGATGGTTCGGTCATGAAAGAGGGCGTAATGAACCTCGCATCGTTTATTGGAGGCACAGATAAATGGTTCTTGCGAGGGATAGGGGCAGATGCTATTCATTCGACGATTCCGGAAATGTTATGGGTATTATATCAATGTACGTTTGCGATTATTACGCCCGCATTGATGGTCGGTGCAATGGTTGAACGCATGAAATTCAACGCCGTGATGACGTATTGCGGTTTATGGATGTTCGCCGTCTATTTCCCTGCGTGCCATATGGTATGGGGCGGCGCCGGGGGATATTTCGCCGATTTGGGCGTTCTCGATTTCGCAGGAGGCATTGTCGTTCATATCACGGCCGGTATCGGTGCCTTAGTCGCCGCGATCAAGGTCGGTAAGAGAAAGGAGATGGAAATGACCGTCGGTAACTTAGTTTTAACCTTTCTCGGTACGGCCATGCTGTGGGTGGGGTGGTTCGGTTTCAATGGAGGCTCAGCGTTATCAGCCGGAGGTGGTGCTGCGTTCGCTTGTATGGCCACACAAATCGCCGCCGCAACTGCAGCCGTTACTTGGACTGCAATTGATATCAGGCAGTTCGGCAAGGCTTCCGTTTTGGGTACGTGCACGGCTTCAATCGCCGGTCTAGCAACGATAACACCCATGGCTGGTTTCATTGGCCCAGTAGGCGCGTTTATTGGCGGCATCGCAGCCGGCATCATTTGTCGATTCTTCTCTACGACAGTGAAAGAATATTTTGGCTACGATGATGCTCTCGATGTATTTGGCGTCCACGGCGTTGGCGGATTCTTAGGTACCATCATGTTAGGCGTCTTATGCCATCCGACCTTTGGCGGCTTCAACAACGTCCCAATGCTCAAACAAACCATCGTGCAAGTCTACGCCGCAGTAGCCACGGCGGTATATACCGCCATCGCATCTTACTTGTGCTTATTAGCCACCGAGAAGTTAGTCGGTGGTTTAAGAGTCCCACCCGAGGCCGAATCATCCATGCTCGGTTTGGATGAATATTCGCATAAAGAAAAAGCGTATTCGCCGATGAAATAGAAGAAGAGATCATCCTTACAAGACGACGACGACGACGAATGATCCGCTACATAATATATATATATACACATAAAGCGCAAAACATATTAATTGCGAAAGAGACGTATTAATAACGTCTCGCACGTTTATCGTACCAATTATTTAATACAAAAAGTACACGACCATACGAACGACTACTCTATAACCCTATCGACCACCGATTCTCTCTATTACTATTCCTACTCCTGCTCCTCAATAATACTTCTCCGGCGTTTCCCCTCGTTTTTCACACTCCTCCTTAAACCTCTTCGCAACTTGGCCATAAGCGTTTTTGTATAAGTAATCTTTCTTCCCTTTCTGTTCCGTTTCGATCCCCCACATGCGCAGTTGCTTCCTGGCACATTCCTCTCTCTTATCTAAACTCTGCATCCCGATCGTTTGTGGAATGCCCCAGACGAACATGACGCACAAAAAGCCTAACATCGGTGCCGGTAAATCGAAGCCGAGGATCGATTCAGTCGATCGAGTGATTACTTGACCTTTTCTCCTTTTTGTTCTCTCCAATGTTCTCAAATGCGTACTATTGCTCTTCGTGCCTGGTTTCAGAGCAGACGCGGACTTATTGGCCGAATGAATAGGAGAAAGAGAGATCCGCGAGCAAAAGGCCATCGCGTCGTTCGCACTCGTGAAAGAAATAATAAGAAAAGTGCCGAGTAGCGCGCGTTTGTTGTTTTTGAGATACAGAATATGACGTACAGCTTTTTTATGTGAAAGCTGTCTCTGTTTACCTCTCATCATCGTAAGCAAGGAAACATTTTCGCGCGACGGTCTGAATAGCTACGCAATCTTCGTGGACGAACGATGGACTTCTTCACCGTCGTCGTGTACGTTTTTAAGCGCCACTGATGCTAAGGAATCTAAATCGACCACGGAAGGCTTCATGAATAAGATTTCGTAACTCCCGACGTGTCTGATCTTATGTCTCGAATGACCGCGGTTACCGAAGACGTAGTCGAAGACGTTCAAGTAGTTCGAGCGGAACGAGTCGCGTTTTTGATCGTAACACATGCATATGACACCGGCGGCGAAAGCGAATAGTACGACGTCAAATCGCTTCGTTTTCGCCTTGTTTGGGATCCATCCCCAGGAGAGCATTGATATTACGATCGATTCTAAGGATTTGTCCAAGCAATACGTCGCGAGTTCGCCTCGTCGTGATTTTTTCTCAATGAACGTAGCGATGCCAGCTAATGGAACGCCACTTATTAAAGTTTTCGGCGTTATTGTTTTGAACAATTTACCAGTCGCGTAAACGCCTTGCCAAGCTAGAGCGCAATAAACTGTTAGGAATAACGATGAACGCGCGATGCCTACGAAAAGCTTTGCGAGCAATTTCGGATCTTTCAAAAGCTTCTCTCTGTGCAACAAAATCGCTGGCAAGACGTAAATGGGAATGTGAGAAACGAACGACGTTCCCCATGAATCTTTAACGAAGGTGATAAAATGTGCGATACTCGACGCATCGTTCATGAAAAATGTCCTATAAATTTCATCTCTCGACGTCGTCGTCGTCGTCTTGGCAACATTTCTTAACACTTCGTCTCGTTTCTGTGGACTCAGCGTTCCAGTTTTGTTCAACTTAATTGCAGTTTTCTTGCAATACTCTCTGAACAAATCATCCGCGTCTTCTGCATTAATATTTTCTGGTAAAAAGCACAACTCTCTTAAAGCTTCGACTTGCGTTCGTGTTTTACCGCAATGTCTATCTAAAAACTGCCCGTAAGCGCCTCTCACGGCTTCCGGTTTCAGAACATAACAACCAAGAATAACAACAGCGCTAGTAGTAACGACCATCACATCTGCATACTCCCATTTCGTCACTCTAAAAACCTTCCTAACTACATCGTTCGACGAATTCGCTCCAACTCTTCCTAACAAAATCAAAGCTTTCAACGAAAGATAGCTCGCTAACGAATAGTTCGGCGTATCGCCGGCTATCAAAAACGTCGGCGCGGCGAGCGCGCCAGAGACGAACGCGCGATACTTCTTCGTCTCGTTCGCCCCGAACTGTCTAGCAATGTATTCATCTAAGAACGCGTACGTGCCACTAAAACTTCCAACAAACGCAGAAAATCTCAACGCGTCGATTGCTAAGGCCTTCGTTCTCCGAAGCTCGCTCTTTTTATTCGAGAATGCCAGTTTTCTTAAAATCTGAAACACGTTCACGCCACCTTTTAATAATAAACCGGCAGCGCTTCCTCGTTCGATTGATTTCCTTATTCTCTCTGACGCTCTTTTCTTCTCATCTTCTTCTTCTTCGAACTTCTTCTTTTTTGAGTAAACATTTTTAGTCTCTTCAGGGGATATTTTAAGTCTACTCATCATCGTCGTCGTCTTTTTATTTTCATCGCCATCGGAATCATTAGTAGGGCTAATAGTATCATTATTAGTATAAGAAGAAGAGGAAGAAGAAGAGGAAGAAGAAGATCCTTCTCTATCGTGCGGTTTAGGCGGTTTACCACCCCTAAACCTTCTCATCTTAATGTGACAGTGATGTCTATTAAATGTCACAGTGATATCTATTTTTTTGGGGGGAAAAAGCGAACAGTTACTCGAGTTCAGTTTATTTAATGAACCGCAAACAACTTATTACGAGATAACAATAACGATCTTTCTCTCGAATTCTCTCTCTCTCTCAGTAACAATATATATATGTTGTTCAAATTGTCTTAAAGTTGTCTTAAAGTTGTCTGTGCTATATATATATATTTTTCATACGCGCGATACTGAAAAGCAATGGACCAGAACGAGTTCAAGCACGTCGTCAAGGAAATACTCGAATCACCTAATCACGCCTCGGTCGAGAAGAAGACTATGTTCATCGAAAGAGTATTAAACGAAGGGGAGATTTCGAGCGAACAGCTAGGACTCGCGTTGAGGCGAATCTTGTTCGTGAATTTTCGATTGGAAATATGCGAGACGGTCGCCCGCGTGATCTCGGATTGGGATTCGAACAAAGATGATTTGCGAAAGTCAGTGAAATCGTGGGAGTGGAAGGATTTGCGAGAGACGATCGATAGAGCGAGGGATTTGGAATATGAGGGAGATGCTAAGAATGAGAGGAATGCGACTATGAGCGCGTTGTTGTCGATGAAGAAAGATGCGAGTAACGATGATTTATTAACGAAGAGCGTTGAGGAGAAAGCGGATGACGCAGACGTAGTAGATTTTAAGGAGGCTACTATTGATAGCAGTAAGCTTTCGAAACTGCTTTCGACTTCGAGCTTGAACGACCCGGAGTGGAAGAGAGCCGATGGGTCAGTTGTCGAACGCGTAACAGAGAAAGGGTTTAATTGTGCAACTTTTACGCATTATGACATTAAGAAGAACATTGCGTTGGTTGAAATCGTCGTTGAACGAGATACGGCGCACGACCAGTTTAATACTATTTACGAAGGCGATACTTTCGAAGGTCGAGTCATATTGAACATCTTAAACGATTTCAAAGTCAAAGACGCGATGACTATTAAATTGCTCTGTAACGAGTACGGGCATTGGATAAGTGGTGCAGGGCGACATAAGCGTACGCACACGCGAAGGAACACACCATTCAGCGCGGAGATTGTGGCAGAGGGCGATAAGAACAAGCGATATCTCAAAGGCGATATCATTTCGTACGCGTTTTCAATAAAGGACATAATCGACGCGCCATCATTTTATTACCAGTACGGATTATCAATCTGTAGCGTTAAATGGCAATTCTCTATTTTCATGGATATCGATTACGGGAATATTGTAAAAAATACTTTCGGCTCAAACGTCGACGCCAAGTTCGATTTGATAAACGTTGGAAGAAAGTTATCTGTATCGGATAAGCAAAACGCGCATTTAGGAGTTCCAACTGTGAAAGAACTTCACGCAAAAGTGCCTTCGTTCATGTGTTGTTTCTCGTCGGGCGTTATTGAGGGAAAAATTTATTTAGAAAGAGATACCTATTCTTTGGTCGATGACGTTCGATCGAAACAATGCTTAAAGTCGATAGTACAAATGCAGCTTTCGAACACTTCGAGACATGACATACAGTTCGCGAGATATGAGTTTCATAGAATGATTTCGATTGCAGACCAATTGATAAGCGACGCAGTCGTCGCCTTTGGGACATTTCCGGACACGCTCCTACCAGCAAAAATGCTCGATTCTCGAAATTTCAATCTCGATTTGACTTTGATGGCAGGAAAAGTGTTAGACTTCGCCTCGCCTTCTTCGCCTTCTTCGAATTATGCGAGCATTACTTGGAAATTAAATATTGTTTTTAAAACGCCCATGTTAGGTATTGATCCAGTATGTTCGTTCCCGATTCATTTAGTCTCCGCGTTCATTCCTTAAATGGTCCAATTTGTATTAAGACTGTATTTTACGAGTGCGATTTCAATACATACATTCACCGAACTACTTAATCCTTACTCGCTCACATTCTTAATGGTCATACTGCACATCTTTCTGTTTTTGTAATTCGAAAACTTTACATTTAGTTCATAAAATACAGTACTGACACGATTAAATGAAGGCGATTGTAAATCATGGTCGTTAAAACTGTGCATCGTAAATTTTTGATAAACAGTAATACAAGTTGTCTCTCGTGTATAATATGCACTACTTTTACTGCGTACCGGGCGACTTTATATGTTCCGTGGTAGTCGAAGTTTGAACGAGATTTTGATTGATGAGGAGCTGTCGTTCTCGTTATACTACTACTATTATTACTGATAATAATCGATCGTTTACGATTAAGAACCCAAAAAAGAGAACTAGTAATAAGAAGAAAAAGAAGAAGATACTGAATATGATAACGAAAAGCTGTACTGACGATACTGATAATACTAACATCGATTTCGAAACGAAACAGATCAATCTGTTCAGGAACTATGAGTTGAGGACTATTGCTAAAGCAGAAAAGAAGAAGAGGCTGCCGACGTGCATAATTAGCGGGCACTTAGGGAGCGGGAAAACGACTTTACTGAAACACGTTCTCGAGAACGCGCAAGGCATGAAGATCGTCTGTGCCGTGAATGACTATGCTGCTATTAACGTAGACGCTGAAATGGTGAAGATGTCTTCTTCGTCGTCGTCGTCGACACGAAACGAAGTCGTAGAGTTAACGAACGGATGCGTGTGTTGTTCTTTGCAAGAGAAGTTCGAGGATGACGTTGCGAGAATTCTTAACAGAGAGCAAGTCGAGAGGTGTGAGTATTTGTTCGTGGAGACGAGTGGGATAGTTGATCCGACTGGGTTAGTTTTGAGTTTAGATCGAGCGTTTGGGAAGTTCGCTCGCGTGAGATTAGATTGCGTGTGTACTGTTGTCGATGCAGAAGTTGCGGAGAGAGGAGGGGCGGAGTATGAACGAGAGGCGTGGTTTTCGCAAATAAGAGTGGCCGACGTCGTGATTTTGAACAAAATAGATTTGTTAGAAAACGATGAGCAAAGGGTAGCGTTAGCTGTTAAGAATATTAAGGAAGCGATGATGATGAATACGGATGACGAAGACGTTCACATAATTCCAATAGAACGGGGTAAAATTAATATAGAAAGAATAATCGATGCAAAGTTTGATATTTATGAACCAGAAGGAAAACAAGGCACCGATTTAAATAGCGCGCAGAGGCGTTTAGTCGTCAGCGATTATGGCGATTCGCTCAGTCAGTTAGGTAAATTACGCAAAACTCCTAAAAATTTATTAGGTAATAACGTAAGTGTCGATACAAAGGGATTAATTAAACTAGGGAGTCATTCGAAAACGTTCAAAACAACTCTGAACTTGAAAGAAGTAGATATCAACAACAACGGCATGAAAATAAGCGATGCAATCGATTTCGAAACGTTAGAAACGTTACACTTTTCTAAATTTCAAAAATGGATACGCGAAAGAACGAAGAAATCAAATTGTGCGAGAGCGAAAGGTTTCGTTCGATTTACGTCGAATGATTACTTATTGAACGGCTTGTGGGATGTATCAGTCTCCGGAAGAGGTCGCGTTGAGGTCAATCCAATTCATTCGAACGAGGCAAAGTTTTCATTACCCGGTAGTCGCTTAGTCGTCATTGGAAATCAATTAATCGTTGAAGATGAGATGAACGCGATGCGAGCGCTATGTTCGTCAACATCTATTGATGATGACGACGACGATGATGGTTTTTATAGAAATGATAATAATAATAAATTTGAAATTGAAAACTCGATTGAGATCATGAAAGCAGACGCCCGATTTGAAATCGATGGAAATCATATTGCAGAACGAGAAGGTTTCGTTCAGTTTCGACTCATTGGCGCTAAAAACAACGGGTGGACTGTTGAAACGATCGAAAGAACTCATGGCGTGGATATAAACGCGATGAATATTTCCTTCGCACAAAAGTTCAACGCAATGACCACTGCTGAGTTTGCCCTCGTTTTAGATAACAACAACAACAACAACAACAACAACAACGATAGAAGTAGTAGAAAAATAATAGATGGCGAAACAAAAGTTGGATTACTTTTAGCGAGCGAAAACATTGGCGAAACTAGGAAGACACATTTTAGGCAACCGACGGTAACTTTGAAAGCTTTCGTCGGTGGGCTAACCGCAAACGAGTTCGAAACGTTTTGGTCGTGCGCTCAATACGTAGGCACTGCAACGCTCGCGAAATACTTAGCGCACGTCCCAAAGTGTTCTTGCGCGTTCTGATTAATAATAATATAACTCTCGATTGTTTAACAAACGCAAACGCAGCGCTAATAATAATAATACAATTGTTATTTTCAACAGACACAAATCTTTCCATTACTCGTACGGGTATTTTTTCTTCACGAACGCACGATAGTCATTCCACTGTCCCACTCTCTCCCTTAATCGATTTCAATTCATCGTCTAACTCAGTAATAATCTCCCTAACCGTTTCGAACCCGACCTTCTCCCACACGACCTTGCCCTTCGAGAAAATCTTCACCGTTGGCATTTTCGTGACTCCTTGTGATTTAATAAACTCCTGCGGAACCGCGTTCACATCGACCTTATCGAACGTAACCGAAAGATGCTCCACTGCGAAATACTCCATTTTCCCAGTTAAGGTCTTGCATTTTCTGCACCACGCGGCCGTGAACGAAACGACGTGTACGCCCTCCGCGTTCACTCTTCGATCGAATTCATCTTCGCTCGTTATCTCTCTCACGTCTACTCTCTCATCGATCATTGATTGGGTCTTGATCGTCCTTAAAGAACTGCTGCAATCACGACGACTATTTCGCGGCACTACTTTTCCCAAGCTCCCTCTTCTCGCGATATTCTCATTAGCGCGGTTGTTTCTTTTTCTAGCACTACTTCGCGTGCTCGTAATCATCGATCGATCGATCGTTATCGAAGCTTTCATTTATTACTCTTCTTTAAGTTCTCTGTTGTCCGTCTATGATCACGACCGACGAAGGATTTTCTCTGCGCAGTAGAGAAGAGAGGTTTCTTTCAATTCGAGAGAGATATGAATTAACTTAACTCTCTGTCCTGAATCGAACGCGTGCGTGTATGAAAACTACAAAAAAATACAATGTAGCTTGTAGCACATAAAAACACGAGTTCCAGCGCGCTTTAAGACGATCAGAGATCGCCGTTTAATCCTCAAATTTTTTCCGTTGCATAGAGCGAGAGAGAACAGAGAGAGAGAGAGCGTCTTGGATCGTGTTTTCTTTTTCGATCGCGCCTATCAACGACGACAACGCGTGCATACTTTCTTTTAAAGTTTACAGATCCGTTTTTTGATCTACTCTTTTTTTAAACCCCTACTAATAATTGAAGCGAAAAAGGCGTTTTTTTTCTTCGTTTGACTTAAACAGACGGAACGTTGTCGCGTCGAAGAAACGTTCTTCCAACGAACGATCCAAAATTCTGCTATGAAGACCAAACGTTCTACTCTTTTAACGTGCGTCCGTTTTTTGATCTCTTTCTTTTTAACCCATACTATATATCCGATATCGTGTATACATAAATAATAATTAAGCGAAAGGCGTTTTTTTTCTTCGTTTGACTTATCAGATGGAACGTTCCCGCATCATCAGAAACTTTCTTCTTCTGAACAATCGCTCTTCTGTCATTACGAGTAGTAGGAAAGAACTTCTATAGAAACGAAGAAGAGAGGAGAAAGAAAGGGAAGGAACGAGGAAGGAAGAAGAATGAGAGAAACAAAAAAATGAACGCGATGGAGTTGGAACGATTTTTACCGACACAGAGTACTACTTCTGCTGCCTCAAACGATGAGCAACAACGATGGCCAGAATTACCTGAAGATATCGAAAACCGAGCGTTGACCGTGAACGAATGCCTACAGATCCTCTCGATCTCGAATCGCGCTCGACATCGAACGACGAGCGAAGGAGGAGGAGCAGAAGAAGAGGCTCAAAGGGCAAAAGAGGAGAGAGATTACGAAAAACTGATCAAATGTCAATACAGAAAACTTTGCCTGAAGTATCACCCGGATAAGTGCGCGCGAGAGCGCGAGAGAGAGGCTGCAAAGGCGTTCACGGCGATCACGGCGGCGTATCATACGTTAACGACTCAGAACTTTAATCAGAAGCTTTGGATGAGGCAGTTTCGGATACCGCCGATGCAATCGATTGAGGACGTGCTGAAGATTGCGTTGACGCCAGGGGCTGATATGGACGAAGTCGAGAGAATGATGCAGATTAGGGGCGAGTATAGGCCGCATGAGAGGTTTGGGATCGATTATAACGTGAGATGGGAGTCGGGGAGTAAGAAGGATGTGTCGAGTTTTACAGACGGGGGGATGTTTAGGGAACGAGAGATGAACGAGTACGCGGATACGAGGGCGATTAGCGAAGGATTTGAAGGAATGAAGGTTGGGGCGGATGTTCAAGCGAGACCGTGGGAAACAGTTGGCGGCGTTGGATATGATGATAGTAGGGCTCATCATAAACGGAAATTTAGCGAACGGCAAATGTTGAACAACTTTAGTAGTAGCTCTTTAAATGTCGAACATTTCAAACCGTTATCGAGAGAGGCGAAAGTAGAAGCCGAGCGATTGAACGATCTAGCTTTAGAGGAGTACGAGAAATGTCGTTACGATGACGCTATGATTATTTTCGACGCAATTATAGAAAAGTTGATGCCCGAAACCGTCGCGTATAGGAACAATCGAGCGAGTTGCGCCTTAAAATTAATAGCGAGACTAGAAAACTGTTCTATAAATACTAGTAGCAATGAGACAGAGAAGTATCGCAGAGAAGAATTAATACGCAAGACTATCATGGATTGTACAAAAGCGCTTGAGATCGATTCGAGCTCAAACGAGAAAGCAAAAGTACGATTAGGTGAAGCGTACGTAAAATCCGGCGATCTGTTTGAGAATACAAAAGACTTATTAAAAGCAAAGAAAATGTTCGATGAAGTGTTATCGAATAATCCAAATAATAAAAGAGCGAAGAACGGCTTGAAAGATTGTCTTCTTTCGTTAGAATTATGTAGCGATTATGGTAGCGAAGACGAAGATGACGACAAAATGATGAATTAATAATAATATAATAGGATACATAATTATTATTCGTATAATTATTTACACGTAAAGTTCTTCTTCGTAATAGCCATCCATTGAAAATTCGTCATCGCTTTCATCCGGCAACGATGCTAATTTGCGTAAATTCAAATCCGAGAGCTTTGATCGAGCGGCTTCACCAGTACAACCAGGGCGTAAATGTTTCATCGCATTCTCTGGTCCGAGATGTAACTGTAACGCTCGAAAAATTGAACGCTCTGCATTTCTTCGAGCATCGTCGTGCTTATCTGCAACCGCAACTTCGCTTAAATCTGACAGAAATATCCCAAAATGATTTGCAATATCTTCGTCGTTACTTAAAGATGCACACTTAACCATCGAGCGAATGGCTCTTGATGCAGCATCGCGAATTTCACCGCTCGAATCGCGGAGCGGCTTTGTCAATGCTTTGAAAATCTTTGCAACCGTTTCCGACGACGCACCCTCGATTTCAACGCACTTTTTACCTATATAACCGAGACCGTTTGCACAATTCATCTTAATCTGTTTTCGGTCATCCGTGAGACTCTTCGCTAGCGCATTCAAAATTGCACTCGCGTGATATTTAAGAATATTTTCAGGCGCGAGGCGCGAAAACTCTGATAAAATTTTTGATTTGCCTTCGCGAGATGCAATCGTAGTATTTTCATTCGCAAATTTCAACCATTCTGTTCTTTTCTCGGCGTTTTCATCGGCGTCGTTAAAAAGAAGCGTTGCACACGCAGCAGCACAACGCGCTGAGGCAATGCGAACATATTCATCTTCAGAATTCAACGCGACATTCGTTGAAGCATTGAGCGCGAGTTCTAGAGTTTCGGGTGTTATTCTATCCCCTCCGTATCTCGCGACGCCTCGCAAGGCTTCAAAATGTGCCTCGACGCATCCTTCATCCAAGGCGCCTTCCTCGGAAAGCTTTCGAGTCAGATCTGCAGCTAAAGAATCGACGCGAAGTTGAAGCGTCATCAATAAACCTAAACCTTTCGCGGATGAAATCCGCGGTGCGCGGTTTTGTTCGTTCAGAGATTTTAAAAACGTAGTTTGTATTTGAGGCACGAAAGGCTTCAACGCGATGCCGCCTTTTTCGACGAGCGTGGAAAGGCAATCGAGTAACGCAGCGCGCACAGAGGACGGGAACTTTTCGCTGACTACACGAATAAGAGGACCCGCGATTGTAACCACGTGCGCTTTGAGACCTTCTTTCGTTGAGCAAGATATCGCGAGTTGCAAAGCTTCTGCGGCTCGTTCGCGATGTTCTGGCTCTTCGCCATGTAACACTCCGGCGAGATATATTTTTGAAAGCGCGTCTAGAGCCTTTGGCAATGCCAAAACTGGAATAATCACATGCTTCGAAGGAGCATCGTCTGTTTTTTTTTGTAAACGTTTAGCAATATCGCGACAATGCCTAATAGAAGTGTGAACAGTTTCTACAAACTCAGAAAGTTCATCTTTTTCAATTGTGTTCGTGACGACGCTGAGTGCGCCCCACGCCGCCTCGCGAGCGCACTGAAACTTGTCCGAAAATTGTAAAACGAGAGTCTTAATCAAAACTTGAGCATCGGCATAATTGTCGTATCCAGAAAACGTCTTCGCAAAGTCGCCGAGAGCGACTGCAGAGATTGCCCGTCTTCTCGCTTTTGACTTTTCTTCATCTGCATCAATTTTCTTCAACGAAGACGTTTTGAGAATATCAGTAAGCGCGTTAGATATTTCGGCGAGAAGTTCGGCACCGCAATCTTCTGGAGCGGCGGCAATTATAGAACGCAACGCCCCGAAAGCGGGAAATTTTTCAACGTCGTCGAAAGTCTCACTTTTCAACCAACAAAGCTTTTCATCATCTGCAACATCGTCTTCTTCAAATATTTCTCCTTCGATTGCATCGAAAAGGCGCGGGATAATTGAATCTAAATGCGGTGGTAATGCAGGACCAGCGACGGAAGCTAGCGCGCCTAACGTTTTCGCTTTTTCTGGCGTTATCGGAGGCGCGGCTAATTTCGGTAACGCAATCGTGAGAATATTCGGTTGCGCCTTTAATGCTACGCGTAAACCGTTGAGCGCATTCGCTTTGACTTCCTCCGATGCGTTTTCACTGTCCATATCTCTCAATAGATCAGGTACAATTTTCGCAGCAGCTTCTTTACCATCCGTCCAACGATACATTGCTTTAAATGCAACACCGCCAGCGTCTTGTATATTTGAATTCGGATTTGACAGACAAGACGCGACGAACGACGCAAACATGTTCGTTTGTTTTGGATTGACGATGCCGCCTTCGTGCGTGGATTCTTCAGCGCAATCAACGATTTCTGCGAGCGCATATGCCGCGCCGGCTTTTGATATATGTTCCTTCCTAAAGATGCGTGATTCCTCGTCTTCTGTCGATTCAAAGACGCTCCGAAAAATGGGCAAGATGCCTTCAATAAACTTCTCGCCAAGTTTTCGCGTTAAATCCTGCACCGCTCTCGCTCCCGTCATTTTTCGTTCTTCATCTTCAACTTCTTCGTCGTCGTCGTCGTTATCATTATCGTCATCATCGCTAGATTTTCCATCGACAAATTGATTTTGTGGGAGCGTACCTTGCGAAAAGGCTTGTAAAATGCGTTTCGCAATTCGCGGTAAAGTAGCGCGAAGCGTGCGCGGTGTGTTTGCAACAATCGTTTTCCACACGTGCACGGCATCGTTTCTTATTTGCGTTTGTCCATCAACCCGCAATAAATAAATAACCGCTAAAACATCCAAGTGGCGTTCTCTTCCTAACATTCGCGTCAACTGTTCTCCTTGCGCCTCAGTCGATATTCCTTCCTCGTCGGCAGCGGCTGCTTCCTCATCCGCAGTTGCTCGTTGCACGCGCGCTTTTCCAGAACTACCTACAATTCTGAAGAGCATGGAGCCGAGCAACTCGAGAGCGCAGTGCCTGATGCGCCATTCAGCAGAATTTGTACCGGTCTCAATAGCCGGTAAAATCAAATCAAGGGCATTTTCTGAGTGCGAATACGCTGAAACGAACACTCTCCCTGCACCTAGAGCAGCGTCGCGAACAGATTCTTCTTCGTCAGCTAAACCGGTAAGCACTGTCGTCAGCGACTCAGATAGATATGGTTCGAATTTCTGTCCAACTGCTAAAGGAAGAAACTTCAAAAGCTGCAAATGCCCTTCACGAACGCGCGGTAACGAATTTCCACAACCTCTGTACACTTCGGGAAGAATCGCGACGAATCTTTCGCCACCTAGCGCGTTTAGACATTCAGCTAAACCTTGCGCTGCCCCAGCACGTTCGACGCTTGATCCCTCGCCTTGCATTTTTTCCGTCAACCATGGGATTAGATCTTCAAAGTGTTCCTCGCCCGCTCCTTCCAATAGTGAAGATAAAGCTCTGGCAGAAACAGAACGAACCTCTGGATTCGGATCGATGAGAGACTTTCTTAGTTCAAAAACTAGTTCTGGAATGTATGGAACCATATCTTTCGGGTCCGCGACTAACGCGCACGTATTCCCAGCAATCTTTGCCGCTTTTTTCTTCATATCTGCCTTGCGCTCCTTCAAACCTCTAGAAATGATTGGTATGATCAACGCTAAACTTGGAGCATCAACGACGTTTACAAAAGTTGTTTCCAGAAGAATGTCGAGGCACTTTTCTGTTTTCGTAGTCGGATGTGCAATTGCGCCTAAAAGATATTTCGATAACGCCTGGATTTCTGGATTTTTAATCACGTCTCCGATTGCTTGCAACGCTAACGAACTCGCTTCGACAACTTTTGGATGCGTATCAACCAATGCTTCAGAAAGTCTTGGAACAATTTGTGGCAAACAGCTTCCAAGTTGCTTCGGCGCACAGCTCGTCATGGCGCCAAGAAGCTTCGCGGAGCCGCTCTTCGTTCGCCACTGATCATCGCGCAGGCCATCTAACAACGCAGGTAAAACTAATTTCACCCCTTGCGCGGAGAGGTTTTTCATTATCTTTTGAGATGCGCCTTCGCACGCCAAGCGAACAGATTCAGTCTGATCTCCAAAACAGACAAGTAACATTGGAAGAATTGTGACGACGTACGGTTCGAAAAGTCTACCTAAACGCTCGACGAGAAGTTCAAAACACATCAAAGCGCCTTCTCGCGATTGCGCTGACTTTTTGTCTTCAATTAATGCTTTGATACTATCCATGATACCCATACCTTTCAATGAACCCATACCAATACCTCTAACGGCACCAGCGATACCGAAAGCAGCACCGCGACGAATGGCGTACGAGTCGCCTTGTGATAACTTATTCAAGAGATTTTCAATCAACGTGCGTTTTTCTTCTTCCGTAGCAAGCTGTTTCATCAAAGGTGGGAAAGCATCTGCTACTTGCCTTTGCACGGATTCGGATGGTGTTTCCAATACTTCAAACAATCGTTCTAATATTTGCTTGATTTTCGGATCGTTTGATTCTAAATGCACTGCCAACGAAGCCAGAAAAACCACCGCTCCACTCTTTGCGTAATCCTGAATCTCTTCACTTTTACTCGCGTCAGGAGGTTTCTCAAAGTATCCTTCGAATACTTTAAGCAATGTTACCGTGTGCTCTTCACCGTGTGAACCGATGACTAACTTGCCCGCATTTATTGCTGATTCGCGAACTTCGAGGGATTCATCCGAAAGCGCCTTTAACAGTAGTGTTGCGACCAATGGCACGTCGTGTCTTTGCAACGCGTTCGAGGATGCGCCGAGAGCAGTAACGACACCAGCGCGACCTGAAGTATCCTCACAACTAGAAAATAATGCAAACAATTTTGCAAGAACAGACGCAATACCGTTCGGGAGTTGCTCGACCGCAGTCGCAAACGCTTTCACAGTTGCCTCGCGAACGGCGAAGCACTCGTGAGATAAAAATGGAAGTAACATCGTTGGCGATTGATCTTCATCCGTGATGAATGATAATTGAGCGTTTGCATATGCTTTTGATGCCATTTCTGCGGAATCAGTGTCTACGTCGTGCTTTGCAATGAATAAACGAACGGCAATGTCTCGTAAAACCTCATCAGTGGCTTCAACGTCCCCAAGCGTTATCGCGTGTATATTTGGTAAAGATGAAAGCGCTTCCAGACATGTTTTTCGTGCATCAGATGATTCATTCGCACAGCCGTAAACTAACGCCAGTACGTCACTCGCATTGCCAGACGTTTTTGCAACATCTAACAGAGTTTCTTGTGCGAGTGAAGTAAACTTTGGACTGACTGAATAATTTATCGCTCTCGTCAAACAACGGATCGCAGCTGCTACAGAACGCATTGGTTTACAAATCTTAAGCGCGTAGTCTCGTAATGTTTCGAGGCAAAGCATTTTATGCTGCGCGGAACAATCAATTCTTTCAATTGCGCGGGAAAGTATCGGAAAAAGCAACGCGAGAAGATTTCTACTTTCAGAAAACCCATCCCCTAATTTCATTTTTTCATCAGCGAGCGCATCTAACATGTCCGCAATTACGGCAACTTCAAACTTAACGTGATCTTGGTCTTCAGCGACTGGTTCCTTCGTCAACGAATCCAATAAAGCTGGTTTTTCAAAACCATTGCGTGCTTCGCTGCACAACAAAGCCGCCCTTGCAAATTTAGCGCGAAGAGCAGAAGACCTCCGGCTTTTTCCCGCAAGTGCAGGAATATCTTTCGTCGTCGCGATACTCTCGATTAGACTATCTATGCATGACAAGCAGGCACCATCGCTCAAAATTTTTGATCCACAGAGCGGAAATATAATATCGTAAGCAATATTTGCAGCAACGTCACCAAGTTTTATCTTTGGAAGAATTTGTAGCTGACCTTTATATCCTTGAAAGAGAAACGATTGATTTTTGCTCTTGTTATTGTCATATGCAAACATTCCAGAAAACACGTTTGAAATGATCTCAAGTCCGTCTTCGACTGTTTTAGCTATATTCAAAAGTCTTGCGCGCGTTTCGGTTTCTTCTTTTAGTTGTGCTCTTCGTTGTATCTCTCTCGGATCATCTTTTTGAGCTCCGGCGGACTCTTTTGGCTTTCCCTTCACAGCTACAGCTGAAGTTTGGGAAGGTCTGAGTGCCTTCTTTGCACGTAGAGATGTCCCCGACGGAGCATTATTTAAAGGACCAAGAGTAGAAGAAGATAAACCAGCCGAGTCTTTTGGATCTGTAGATAATCGTCCAATTGGTGTTTTGAATATTTTCACATCGTTATCGGAAATTTCACACTCGACGCGACGACACGCGTCTGAGAATGCTGACATTGGGTCGAGCAAGAACCCTTCAATAATCACCTCTAATCCAACAGTTGCAGATAACGCTGAGACTGCGCGAATAGCCTTGCGATTTGCTTTGACGTTTTTACCGCTTGTTAATTCTTTCATTATATGTTTTGCACACTCATTAGCGATGCGATTTAAATCAACATCTTTCGCGCCGTTTGAACTTTGTTGTCGAGAATAGAGCGAGAAAAGCGCTGTCCAACAATCGCATCCTGTCCGTGACTTTACAAGATCGTGATGCGATATAGTCGCCAAAATTCCAGCGCATTCAGCAAACGCATCATCCGATATAACAGTTTTAATATGCGCTTCAGATTTCGTCTCGTAATTAATACTATAAAATATGCACGATTCGAGAGCAGCGCCACAATACAGACTCGGGAATGGCGCGATAAAATTTCCCGATTTCGCAGCCTCTACATTCAACTCGTCACCTAAAACAGGAAATACGTGCTCCTCTGCCGCATTTACCCACTGTAATAGCAACTCTATGATATCGCTCGAAGACACTTTCTTATTGAATAATAAAGTTTCAATCGCGCATCGAGCGGCTTTTCGCGTCTCTAAGTCTGGATGCAATGAAAGTAACGTTGCTGCATTTAAAAGCGATTTCTTCTTATCTGCAAATTTATCCATGCTAAACAGTAAATGAATCGATTTAGCAAAGAAGGCTACACAATGATCAGGAAGTTTTGATATTGCCGATGAAGTTGAATATTCGGCGATAAAATCGGTCCATATTCCCGAAGCCGCACTGAAAGCACTTTCATCATCAGAAGCAGCACACGCGGTCAAATACAACGCATATACGCCATCCGGTCGTGATATTGTTTTCTGCGAACCTAGTTTAATGATTTCGAGTAATGACTGAACAGTTTTCACTCCAAGTAGTGCGCCTTTCCTAAAATTTGTCATCGCCAACGCGAGCGCTCGAAGCGTCGCTGATCTTTCCTTAATATCCAAACATGCAACTAAAAACGCGTCTCTAGTAGTTTCACTGAATTCTTTGGATTTTCGAATGCAATTCGAGAGTGCTTCTAAAAGCGATTCCTTTGCTTCTGCTTGCTTTTCACATTTTATCCTTCCCGATAAATCTTCAACAGTCTTTTTGGCAATCTCCTCTTCTCCCGCTTTCATCGACAGCGCAACGGCTGATATCGCATTACAAATTCCAACTCTAGCAACCCATGCACTTGGTGCGTTCGCTACGATTTCATGCACGAGTGGTTCGAGAAATATCTCTCTCACAAACGAGGGCGGTAAAATTATTGAAAACGATCGCACGACTTCCAACGCCGCGACTCTTCTCGACTCATCCACGTGTTTCAACAAAGGTATTACAACCTCCGCAAACGATTTCACGGACTCTTTTGAAACACTTTGAAAGGGAACGTGTCGAATCAGTTTCGATATTATATCTAACGTCGATTCGATTGGATTCCTACGTAACGCTTTCACGAGTTTCGTTTGCAAAACTGCATCAAAATCATCCGCCGTGAGATCTTCTAAAATCGGCTTACTCGCGCATTCAACGAGTGTAATAAAATCCAAACCACTAGTAATAGAATTAGTCGAGGAAGTCGCTAAATCACATATCGCCTCTAAGTGTATTCTTCGAATCGCACTCTTGTCCACATTCTTCCTTTTCTTCAACGCATCGTACAAAACGCCTCTCATCGCAAGAAAACTTAAGCTATTCTTATTTTCACTCGCGTTTGCGTGTTCCGTAACCTTCTGTGCTAAATCGCCTTTATGCATAGTCAACGAAACAAACCCTGGCACGCGCTTCTTCAATATCAAACACGTCTTAAGCACGTTACCTAAAGCATACTCGGCATCCTTAAAAATCACTTCATCCGCGTCCACGTCCGCGTCGTTTTCGCTACAACAACCATAAGCTTCCATGACGGCCAAACACCATCTCGCGAACGTCTCGCATTCCTCCAAATCGTTCCTCGCGCACACTCTCTCGCTGATCTTCCTCAAAAAGCTGCCGAACATTTGCCCGAACTCATCTGCTTTTTTGCCTTCTCGCGCACAAGCCTTACTGACATTCAACGCTTTCACGATTGTTCGCAGCACTGACCTCTTTTCCTTCGTCTGGCCCGGCCTCGCCGTCTTCAACGTCAAGAAAATCCCTTTCAACAGTGCCTGTGCTTTCTCTCTCGTGCTCAAATCTTAAAATCACCACAGCCGTCGCGGTCGAGGTCAGTTCAGTTCGTAGCAGTTCGATCAACGATCGCGATGAAAAACAAGAAGAAGACACGAAGAAAAAGGAATTTATTCCAAGTCAAGTCGTTAGTTCTCGAAATCGTATTTAAATAGCATTCCATGCGTACTCTGCCGCGCCTTGAAGAAGAAGAAGAAGAAGAAGAAGAAACAAATCTAAAACGAAGAAAATCGAAAGATTGAGAAACGTTTGCGTTTCACTGCTTCCTAATTTTACCTTTTAAAGAGAGTTCGAAGGTAATATCGGACCAGGCTACGGAGCAGTCTCGCGCAGTCTCGAGCAGTCTCTGCGCGTTCGAGAGCAAATCGTCCATTTTTATTTTGTTTCCAATCGCGCGCGTTTTCTAATAAAGACTTCATATAAAAGTTTTAACATCATGAAGAAACAGGAAGGGTCTGATGTGCCGATGTCTTCTCATAAAAGGGTTCGACGAGGTTCATCTTTTGACTCGCGAAACGTGAAATCGAGAGAGAGAGAGAGAATTTTCGAAAGATCGCGCGATGCTATTAGATCTCAGCGTACTACGATTACTATTTTACTATTGTACTGTTTACTTAGTTGTTGAGCATCCAGGACATTCTGGTATACGCGTTTGGTTTTACGGCGTCGTTTTGTTCCGCGAGCGTTTTTTGTTCGATGAATACTTCGACGACGTCTTCGTTGGCGTCCAAACGAGTCCAGTGGCCTTCGTTTAACTCGACTACGATCGGTTTCTCGTCTTCGTCTTCGTCTTCTTCATAGGCAACGTCGAGTTTTTTGTTCGAGTTTGTTTTGAAAATTTCCAGCTTTAGAACTCGTTTGCAAGTTTCTTCTAATCGAGTTAAGCATCGACACGTAGTAGAGGATTCGATATCTTTAGCGAATGCGAACGAATTTACCGAGCGTAAAGTTTTCGTTAGATTTTCGCGAACGACGTCTGAGATTTGCTTCTCGTTCGTTGTTGATGCATGTATTTCTGCAGTTAACGTTGCTGCGACGTCATCGAAACTTCCTTCGTTTGTCGCGTCGTCGTTGAATTGCGCCTCTATGGAATCCAAAAATCCGACGAAAAAGGACGCCCAACTCGTTGCGCTATCCTCTACAACCACGTTGACCGCTTCTTTTTCTATTTCTTCTTCTATTTCTTCTTTATCTTCGTCTTTCATCTTTAAATCACTATTATTATGTTCTTCTATTTCTTTCTTAATCAATTCAGTCATCGCGTTCGCAATAATCACAGTCAACTCTTTCCATTGCTCTAACGCTTTCGCGCACCCAAAAAAGAAGAACAAAACGTACGCCAACTGATGTTCGGCCAATAAAGCGCGCTTCTCTCCATCGAACATGTTTAAACATCTCATAAACCTATACTCAGGATCTATATGAATCCTCGTCAAGACGCTCGTATCTACATCATCTGGAGATCGCGATGTCGCTTTGACGTTAAACTTAGCCGTTTTATCTTTTTTCATAATCATGACATTCTCTTCACCCTTTTTCCTCTCGTTCAAAGCGTCGTCGTCGTCGTCGTCATCGTCGGCGCGCTTCATTAACCGTCTCCTCAAACCGTACTCGTCATAAAACTCAGCGCTCACACCGGGCACGAACATCATCCCTGGCCGCAAACCCACTCTCGCTAACGCTCGCAAATCGACGAAACTGATTAACTTCCTCCACAATCGATCGCTTTCCCCGCCTCGTTCATATTTCGCTTGCTCGTTCTCGAAATCGCCTCTAACAACACCTAATCTCAATCTCTCCCTTTGCTCTAAATCAGCGTCTTCATCATCATCGCAATCGAACAATCGCTCGTTCACTGAATCCCACGTTCTCACTATTAAATCATCACCATCAAACACTATAAATTCCCCTACGCGCGCTCGCGCATTCTCATTACCAGTTCCAACAAACGTGAAATGTATGTCCACCGCATCATCATCCTTTGCACTGACGTTCATATCTATATCTAACTCCTCTTTTTTTCTAGATTGAATCAATCGCACGCCTTTGAACGTATCACTCGCGGTGATGAACGAACGCGAGTTAAAATGGACCTCTACATTC
>Ga0114998_10000745_pt1 | contig 24394 bp, 26 predicted proteins | sample ArcticOcean_MG_C_5_FD_87044 | JGI IMG/M metagenome (GOLD analysis project Ga0114998, IMG submission 87044) | Marine microbial communities from western Arctic Ocean - ArcticOcean_MG_CB4_138 | ecosystem: Environmental > Aquatic > Marine > Oceanic | place: Arctic Ocean: Canada Basin | collected... | reverse complement strand
GAGTTTCCTGAAAAAGTTCCACCAAAAAAAACTTTATTGTTTTTGTAATTTAACTTTTTTTCAACTACTTTTTTAATTGCAATAATACCAATTGGTAAGCCACCGCCAAAACATTTACCAAAAGTTGATATTGACGGGTTCAACTTGAGTTCATTTTGCACGCTTGAGCAATTAAATCTCAACCCAGTTATCATCTCATCAAATATCATTAAAATTTTATTTTTTTTAGAATAATTATCTAAAAACTTTAAATATTTTTCTGCATTTTGCGGAAGACAACCTTGTATCGGCTCTAAAATAATACACATTATTTTTTTTTTATATTTATCTAAAATTTTTTTTGAAACTTCAGTATTATTATATGGAATAAATTTTATTTTTTTTTTAGATTGTTTTTCTAGTCCCTCGCTCAGTGGAATACTATTTAGATTTTCATTATTAGTAAAAAGTAATTCACTTGTGGAACCATGCCAGCTACCTGTAACAGAAATAATTAATTCTTTTTTTGTTAATGCTCTTGCAATTCTCAGAGATTTAAACACTGCCTCTGTTCCAGAATTACAAAAAATAAATTTTGTATATTCCGGAAACTTTTTTTTTAATGTTTTGGAAAAATTGTACGCGTGTAAATTTTTAGCTGCTAAATTAGAAATATTATTTTTAAATACTTGATTTATTGATTTTTTAAAAATTTTAGAATTATGCCCTAGAATTAATGATCCTGCACATAGGGATAAATCTAGATATTTTTTTTTGCCGACAAAGATATTTGAACCAATTCCTGATGAAAACAAGTTTTTATTGTCACCATAACCTTCATTCAGTATGTAACTATCTTTTAAAAGCATCTTTTATATTGATTTGGAATATTTACTTTATGTTTTTTTTTTTTTAGCTCTTTGATAAGCCAGTGTGGAGAGCTTATGAATTTACGTCCAAAACTTATTACATCAGCACTTTTTTTTAAAATAATTTTTTCTGCATGTTTAATATTTTGTATCATGCCAGTAGTTTTAACCAATATTTTACTTTCTTTTTTAATTTTTTTAGCAAGAAATACTTGGTATCCAGCCTTAAATTTTATATTAGTTTTTGGAACAATTCCCCCGCTAGTTACACAGACATAATCTAAACCTACTTCCTTTAGTTTTTTGCTCAGATAAACGCAATCAGATATTTTTGAACCTTTTTTAAGCCAATCATATCCATTAACTCGGGCACCTATCATTTTATTCTTTGGCCAAATTTTTCTAACTTTTTTTGCTACTTCTAATAATATTCTACATCTGTTTGGTAAATTTCCACCATACTCATCATTTCTTTTATTTGAAATTGGAGAAAAAAATTGGTGTAACAAATAGCCATGGGCCATATGTATTTCTAAACAATCAAAACCAATTTTTTTCGCCCTTTCTGCTGCTAAAACAAAATTATTTACAATAATTTTAATGTCATTTTTATTTGCTTCTTTAGGTTCGGGCCAATGCTTGTCGCGCCTAATAGGACTTGGAGCAATCGTTTGCCATCCCTGTTTACCTATCCTTAATGGGGAGTTTGACTTTATCCAAGGTACCATTGCCGATCCTTTTCTGCCAGAGTGAGATAATTGTATTCCAATTTTTGTATTTGAAACTTGACGAATATATTTTATCAACCTGGTTAATTTTTTAACGTTCTCATTACTTTTCAATGATAAATCTTGATTAGTTATCATTCCTTGTTTTGACACAGCTGTTGATTCAATCATCATTAATCCAGCTCCTGCATTCATTAATTTTTCAAGATGAGCATAGTGCCAATTAGTTGGGTTTCCATTTTTTGCAGAATACTGACACATTGGAGCTATGCATATTTTATTTTTTAAAATAATTTTATTTATTTTTAATTTATTAAAAATTTTCATTTTTTTAAAAAGATAAATTCATTTTTCGGATGGAAAATTGCTTTTGGATAAGACCAATAAGTTTCAAGAAAAAGTATGCCTAAGGCTTTACCAAGCTTAGGCAGATGTGGAACGCCGTCAGTATCAATCATTGAGTTAAGTGGTGTTGCATACCTAATCCATTCGCCAGTTTTTTGATTTGTATATAATAGCCTGGAATATATTGCTATTGCTGGAGGAACTAAAAATAAACCTTCTATTTTTGCTCTTTTATAAATTTTTTTTAATTCAGATGGTTTTTTAAAACCCAAGTCTTTAACTTTAATTCTTACAAGTTTAATTGGTAGTTTAAAATTTTTTAAATTGTATCTGTATTTTTTAATTATATCATATATCCAAGGGCTCGTTTTAAATTTTCCTTTATTCAGATAATTTAACCCTGGGTTTTTCAAATTAGAAAATTTAAATTTTCTAATTTCAATCCATGTTTTCTTCATTTTTAATTATAATACCTTAACATTGTTTTTTTAAATTTGTTATTAATATGTAAATCAAGTATACAATTAAATCAAATATGTTATGTTCAATAATTGAACAATTATACTAAACTTTAATGGACCCAGTAGAAACAATTAAGAAAAATCTGACACGGAGATCAAAGTCTGTTGATCTCGTAGAACTGAACAGTGGTGTACCAAAGCCTTCTTGGGTAGAATTGAGCCTTATAGACGTTTGCAATAGAAAATGTGTATTTTGTCCAAAAGCAGATGAAGATATTGCACCCGATACCTATAAGAGTATGAATAGATTAATTATAGATAAAATTCACGATCAATTATCTGAAATAGAATTTTCCGGAATTGTTTCATTGTGCGGTTATGGCGAACCGCTTTTACATAAAGACATAAATTATATAGTAAAGAAACTCTCAGCTGTATCTAAAGTTGAAATCATTACTAATGGAGATGTTTTAACTTCTAAAAAATTACAAGAACTGTATTTAGCTAATGTCAGTAAAGTTTTAGTAAGTATGTATGATGGACCTGAACAAATTGAAAAATTTCAAGAAATAGCTAGACAAGCTAATGTTCCTAGTGAAATGTTTATATTAAGAGATAGGTGGTATGATAAACATAATGATTTTGGAGTTAAACTTACTAATCGTGCAGGAACGATCAAGGTAGGAAATCAAGAAAAAATAGACAAAAATAAAAAATGTTATTATCCATCATATCAATTTCTAATTGACTGGAATGGTAATATTTTTTTATGTCCACAAGATTGGCAGAGAAGAATAGTTATGGGTAATATGATGCAAGAGACAATATCTGAAATTTGGAGTGGAAAAATATTGAGTAAATTTAGAAAAGATCTTTTGTTAGGCCAAAGAAGCTCAAACCCTTGCACAAAATGTAATGCAGACGGTACTATGCTTGGCAAAAATCATGCTGAAAAGTGGAAATCAATCTATAAAATTTAATTTTTTTTATTAAATATATAAAGTTTTTAAATCTAATTGCTGACTTTAAATTTTTTAAACATCATTTTTAAATTAGTTCTTTGTAACATTTTACCTATTCCTACTGCATGAGTAGAATAAAGTTTTAATTGATTGTCTATAAATTTTCTTTGTTCTGCGCCATGAAAAAAATTAACATTTGATGGCTTTTTATTTTTTTTCAGAAAATTGGGGTCAACAAAATAGCCTTTGTCGTGGATCGCTTCAAAATCGTAGCAAAATTTTCCTTTGGTTTTCATTTCTTTTTTTTCAATTGTTCCTTTTTTTCTTAAAAATATAAATTCTTTTAATTCTTTAACGTATTCCTGAACTAATGCTGTGTATTTATTGTTATTTTTTAAGGTTAAAATAGCACTATCAAAAATTATATTAAAAGTAAGATCGAATTCTTTAAAAAGTAAAGCTCTATGAATTAAAAGCTCATTAGTCCCCATGTCACCTCCTATATATTTTTTAATTATTTCCTCTGTTAGAACAATGTCATTAGCCTCTTTCTTGGTGTCATAAAGGTCTTTCGTTGTAGCGAAAACGAAGCTTTTTATAATTTCTTTTATCTTAGAATCGAAATTTCTTCTATTTTTAATGACATTTTCTATACATTCCATTGGAGAAATTTTTAAAGCCTTTAATAGAGCAAAAACTTCTTCGAATATTGCGTTATTGTAAAAAGTTTCAACAATTAAATTCATTATTCTACACTCTAAATAATCCTCTGTAGATAATGTCTTGTGCGCTATTATAATTTCTTCAATTTCAGCAACAGGATATTTTTTTGTTAAAATTTCATATATTCCAAGTGCCCCAGGTATTGTTCTAAATTTAGTTTTTATTTCAAATTTATCTCTATCGCTATTAGACGACATGTGAGTACCTGCCAAAAGCATCGCTTGATACATTTTAACAGAATTAACATCGCTATCCATTCCAAATCTTATAGATTGATAATGTTTCTCTTTTGTGTCCCCTGGCAGCCCTAGTATTACTTCAGTATAAGTTTTTCCGTCTTCTAATGTATTACCAAAAGCTATTAATTCTTTGTAAGCATCAGTTGATATATTACTTCTTTTGATAGACTTTAAAACTTCTTCGTCAGTTGATTGTATAGCACCGCCAATACCCCAGCCTTTAATTTTTTTCGCAACTTCAATTGTACGTTTAGGCAAATTTTTCCCTGCAGAAGCACCTATCAATAGTGGATAGTTATATTTTGCTTGGATATCTTGAATATAATCTGCTGTAATTAAGTCTTGTTTGTACATTGCAAAATTTAAATCTGTAATAATTAATTCGTCAATGTTTTTTACTTTTTTCGCAATATATTCTAGTTCTTCTTTTACTCTTTCCGTATCATATCGTGTGACTAGACTTTTAATCATCGCTCCATCAGAGCAGAAAGAGCATGAAAAAGGGCACCCTCTAGTTGTTTCAATCATTGGAATCAAAGGTTTATCAAAAAAATAATCTAGTGCGCCAGTAAGATAGGGAGAAGGAATTGTATTAACATCTTTTATTCTTTTAACCGGGCCGTGTATAATTTTATCTTTGGATAGGTAGCTTGTATTAACTATTCTCACTTCATCTTGCTTTATTTTTTCTTTATCAAATTTGTATTTTGCTAATTTTTCAATAAGATCTACAAATCCAAGCTCACCTTCTAGTTCAATGTAAAAATCTATATTGCTTTTCTCTTTTAGAAAATCTTTCATCTCATTTTCAACTGTGGGAAAATTGGGTCCACCAAAAACAATGACTACATTAGGGTCAGCTTTTTTAATTATGCTAGCAAATTTATAACCTAGTTCTAAGTTCCAGCTATAATTAGAGAAGCAAAGCATTTTAGGAAGCCCTTTATTTAACTCTGCTGATAAATCTTCAGGAAATTTAAAAAGTTTAAAATCAAAATCCTTACCAACTTTTTCTTTGGCATAAGAATAAACATAACTTGCACCTAATGGAAAGGTTGCTGCACTAATACCTTGAGTCGTATGTGTTAAGTCTGAAATCCAAATACTGTTATTCATTTTTTAATTTTACAAAGTTTTCCAAAAAAAAGATTATACGTTTCAATAACTGCAAAATATGCCGTATGCAAATTTTTTTATCTATTACAGTTATTTTTCAGTAAAACATCCTATATTTAAGAGAAGATTAGCCATATATAAAAGAAGATTATTCGCTAAATTCAGCTTCTGTCAATATATTTATTTTAATTTTAATTTAAATTATACATCCGTTGTCATTACAATTTTTATTAGATTCTATCATATTAAAATAATCAATTGATTTTAAACTGCTTATCATTAGTGATTTATAAATATTTAAATATCCATTCAAACTATTGGACAATTCTTTAGCTTCACTTTTCATTCCTAATCTAGAAAAATTTAACAACATAATAGAATTCCCATTTGGGATATTATTATCACTAATATCTATTGGTACGTGAAAAAGCTCGTTGCTAGAAATTATATTTTTTTGAAATATGGCTTTTTCTTTTACATAAAAAAGTTTTATAGTTTTTTGGCATAAATCTTTAGCTTTAAACAAATAATTAGGTTTTAAAGTTCGGTCTGAGAGATCTAACAACATGGCTATAGCGTAAGCATAATCTTCTAAAAAAACAGAAGTTTTTGAATTAGTGTGGTAAAGATCCTCTCCCCTAAAAAATACTTTTTCTAGATTATTATAAAAAGTTTCTGCTATTTGTAGATAATTATTTTTTGGTAATATTTTTTCCGCACAAATTAAGGCGCTTATCCAAAGACAATTTAAATCAAGTTGAATTTTATTATCAAAAAATGGCTTATTTTTCTTTTTTCTTAAATCTTTTAACTTGGTAACTACTGACTCTGGCGGAGTCTTAATTTCACTTAAAATTATTTTATTTTCCCAGTTTCCATCTGGTTTTACATTAAAATATTGCTCTATATCTTTAATATCTTTTAATTCGTTGTAATTAAAAACATAATATTTTCCTTCTTCACCTTCGCTATCAGCATCATAAGCGGACCCCAGCAAATTATTTTTTTTACTTATAAAGTCTTTATTTATAAACTCTATTGTTTGAATAATTTTTTTTTCAAAATACTCATTTTTATTTATTTTAAGAAATTTAGATATTAAAAGAACAAATTGGGCATTGTCATAAAGCATTTTTTCAAAGTGTGGGATTAACCAATTTTCATCAACAGTATACCTTGAAAGCCCACCTTCTACGTGGTCATATATTCCTTGCGAACAAAGCTGATTTAAAACTAATTCAACAGGCTCTAAATAATTTAGATTTTTTGTTTTAGTAAAAAAATATAAAAGAGTATCGTAAATATTAAATATGGGAAATTTAGGGGCGCCTATATAACCTCCTTTTTGTTTGTCTAGATTAACAATAGTACTTTGTAAAATATTTTCTAAGTCTTGATTTAAAACAGAAGATTTTTTTAATTCTAGACTTCTAGATATGATTTGTGACTGTTTGATAATCTCTTCTCTTTGTTCGCTATAAGTTTCTCCTACTTTTAAAATAACATCCTTAAAAGATGGCAAGCCATGAGAAGGTATTTTAGGGAAATAGGTTCCGGCCATAAAAGGTATAGCATTTTCATCGAGAAACATAGTTAGTGGCCATCCTCCCCCAGACTGATTAAAAAGCTGAAAAGAACTTTGAAAAATATAATCTATGTCCGGTCTTTCTTCTCGGTCTACTTTTATATTTAAAAAATATTTATTCATGAGCTTCGCTGTCTCTTCATCTTCGAAGCTTTCATGTGCCATTACATGGCACCAGTGACAACTTGCATATCCAACGCTAAGAAGAATTGGAAATTTTTTTTTCTTCGCAACTTCTAATATTTCTTTTGACCACACCTGCCAATTAACTGGATTTTTTTTATGTTGCTGAAGATAAGGACTTGGATCTTCAGATAAATTATTTTTATTTATTTTTAACATTAAAGAATTTTTTTTTTATTATTGCTGATATAAAAATAAATACTACAAATATTATTATAGGCAAATAAATTTCTTTATTAGCAATAAAATTTGTAAAACTAAAATTATCTGACTCTTTTATATATTTATTAAGACCAGACCCAACTGAAACTAAAATAAACATACTTGGTATAAATCCTAGAAGGGTAGCAAAAAAATAATTAATTTTTTTAATGTTAAAAATTATAGGTAAAACATTTTGTAGTGCGAATGGTAGACCTAAACCACCCGTTATTCTAAAAATAAAAAAATAGAAAAATTCATTTTTTTTAAATAGTTTAATATAATTTGAAAATTTTTTTTCTAATACTTTATTAACTAAATCTTTAAAAAAAAAATTAGCGATTATATATAACAGTAACGCACCAAACGACATTGAAATTACTGCAACTAAAGTTCCAATCCATTTACCAAATAAAATTCCTGCTGTCATTAAAAGAGGCAGTCCAAATCCAAGTAGTATTACCCAAACTATGGAGGCAATAAAAAATATTAATAAATTTATGAGGAAATTTTTTCCAATAAAAACATCTAAATTGGCTTGAAGTTCCTTGTAATAAGAAAAGTCAGTTAACCTGTTAATCTCAACTTGTAAAAAAATAAAATACAAAAAGGCAAATAGAATCAATAAATAAGAAATTCCTAAAAACAGTTTTAGTTTTTTGCTCATAATTTTCATGTACAATACAAGTTATTTAGATTATATAACTTTTAATATTTATGAAAAGAACTTATCAACCTAGCAACTTAGTAAGAAAAAGAAGACATGGTTTTAGAGCCAGAATGGCTACTAAAGCTGGTCGACAGTTAATCGCAAGACGTAGAGCTAAAGGACGAAAAACTATATCAACTTAATTTTAAATGATTAAGCTTGAAAGCCTAAAAAAAAATAATCACTTCAAAATAGCTTTAAAAGAAAAAAAAATTCATACAGATTTTTTTTCTATTTTTGCAGCAAAGAATTTTATCCCAAATAGAAATAAAAATTTATTACATATTAGTTTTGTAATGAAAAAGAAAATTGGCAATGCTGTAAAGAGAAATAGAATAAGACGTAAATTAAAAGGTATAGTGCACAAGCTTTTAAAAATAAAGGGTGCAATTAATACTAATTATACTTATATAGTTTTTGGAAAATCAAAAGCCTATGAAAAAGACCATAAAATCCTATTTACAACAATGCAAAAAAAATTTGAGAAGTTTTGAGTCTATAACTTCAAATATTTTAATTTTAATAATTTTGTTATTAATAAAGTTTTATAATTTTTTTATTTCACCTTTGCTTGGTGTCAGATGTAGGTTTCTCCCTACATGTTCAGAGTACTGTAGTACGTCACTTAAAGACCACGGTTTAATAAAAGGAGGTGTGTATAGTTTGAAAAGAATTATGCGTTGTCATCCTGTAAAAGTTTTAGGAGGGGCAGATGGAATAGATTTAGTTCCTGTAAAAAATTATAAGTCAAAGGAATTAGATTAAATGGAAAACAAAAATGTATTTATAGCTATAGCGCTATCTATGTCCGTACTACTTTTCTGGTCAGCTTTTGTTGATTCCCCTCAGCCTATTGACACACAAAATCAAAAAAAATCAAGTACTCAGCTTGATAGTAAAGTGCCTGACAATGGCATTGTCCCGAGTATTGATGGTACAATTTTGAAAGATAATATTTCAAGAGAAGAATCTTTAAAAAAAACAAATAGAATTTTATTAGAAAATAAAAAAATAAAGGGCTCAATTTCACTTGTGGGAGCAACAATAGATGATTTATCTTTTAAAAATTACAAGGTAGACATTAAATCAAATGATATTGTAAATTTTTTAAATCCTAAAGAAACAAAGGATGGATACTTTGCTGAAACAGGTTGGGCAAGTATAGGAAACAAAATTAAAGTCCCAACAAACAAAAGTATTTGGAGTGTTGTGGGTAATAAAGTTTTATCTGTGAATAATCCTGTAACTCTAGAATGGAACAATGGTTCAAATCTTATATTTAGAAAAAAAATTGAAATAGATGACAATTATCTTTTTAAAATTAATCAAGAAGTAAAAAATAATTCTTCAGGAGAAATTGAATTATATCCTTATGCTCAGCTTACAAGAAAAAATATACCTGATGACTTAAAAAATTTTTATATTCTACACGAAGGTTTTATTGCTGTTTTAGACGAAGAGCTCAAAGAAGATGATTATGACGACATAGAAGAAAAAAAAATAGTACGAGAAGCAAACAAAGGATGGATAGGTATTACAGATAAATATTGGATGACTGCTTTAGTTCCTGAGGCAGGTGAAAAATTTAAGTCTACTTTTTTGTATCAAGACGCCTTTAAAGCTAATTTTCTACTAAATAAACCAAAAGTTATTGCGCCTTCAACAAAAGGTAATAATGAAATTAAAATTTTTGTGGCAGCCAAGGAGGTTCAAACTATTGATGCGTATGCAGAAAAAGAAAATATAGAAAAATTAGATTTGATTATTGATTGGGGTTGGTTTTATTTTTTTACAAAACCTCTTTTTTTTGCAGTTGACTACTTGTTTAAACTAACGGGTAACTTTGGAATTGCGATTGTGCTTATTACGGTAATGATTAGGTTGGTTTTCTTTCCTCTGGCTAGTTACTCTTTTAAGTCAATGGCAAAAATGAAAGCGCTACAGCCAGAGATGGCAAGACTTAAAGATCTTCACAAGGATGACAAGACTAAGCTTCAACAGGCTATGATGGCACTGTACAAAAAAGAGCAAATTAATCCTGCATCTGGTTGTTTGCCAGTTTTGATACAAATTCCGTTTTTCTTTGCAATTTATAAAATGCTTTTTATTTCACTAGAAATGAGACATCAGCCTTTCTTTGGTTGGATAAAAGATTTATCTGCATCAGACCCTACAACGATATTTAATCTTTTTGGCTTACTACCGTTTACACCGCCTAGTTTTTTAATAATAGGTATTTGGCCAATTTTAATGGGTCTGACGATGTTTGTTCAACAAAAATTAAACCCTGCTCCAACTGACCCTATTCAAGCTAAGATATTTATGTTCTTTCCAATATTCTTAACGGTAATACTAGCGTCTTTCCCATCAGGATTGGTTGTGTACTGGACGGTCAACAATGTTTTAACTATCGCTCAGCAATGGTTTATAATGAAAAGAACAACAGTTAAAACAAATTAAATGGGTTCAAGAGAAGAAGACCTAGAAAATTTAAAAAAATTTTGGCCAGAAAATGCGCCTAATATTTCTCAAGTTCCTAAATATGTACGTAAATATAAAAAAGAAAAAATAGTAATAAAGTGTGGGGGAAAAGTTTTAATAGATCCTGATCTATTTAATAAATTTATAGAAGATATATCTATACTTTATAAATTAGGACTAACTATAATTATTGTTCACGGAGGTGGTCCTAGAATAAAAGTAGAACTAGCAAAATTAAATATTGAGAGTCAATTTATTAACGGTTTAAGAATTACTGATAAAAAAACTATGGGTGTAGTTGAAAAAGCTCTGGTAAATTTTAATTCTGAAATTATAGAAAAATTAAAAAAGAAAGAATGTAAAGCAGCTGGATTAAACGTCAGCCAAAACAATATTTTTATAGTAGAACAGGAAAATGTTAGCCTTGGCTTTGTAGGAAGGCCAAAAAAAGTATTAAATGAGAAAATTCAAACTATTGTAGACCAACAACAAATACCTGTAGTCTCTCCAATGGGTATGGACATAGAAGGAGAGAAATATAATATAAATGCAGACACAGCGGCGGCATCTATAGCAAAAAGTTTAAAATCTAGACGATTATTATTAATGACAGATGTGGCGGGTGTTTATGATAAAAATAAAAAATTAATTAATGAGATTAAACCTGCAGAAGCAAAAGACTTGATAGATAAAAAAATAGTAGAGGGCGGAATGATACCTAAGCTTCTAAACTCAATTGATGCTATTGAAAATGGAGTTAAAGGTGTTGTTATTATCGATGGTAGAAAGCTTCATTCTATTTTATATGAAATTTTTTCTGACGAAGGTTCTGGTACGCTTATAAGAAAATGAAAGAATTAAAAAAAATAAAATATTGGCTCTTTGATCTTGATAACACCTTGTATTCAGGTGACACAAAAGTATTTGATCAAGTAGATAGAAAAATGACACTTTTTATATCTGATAAACTTAATGTAAGCGTGGAAGAAGCAAAAATAATTCAAAAAAATTATTTTCACGAATACAATACAACACTTAATGGAATGATTAAAAATCATAAAATTGATGCTCAAGAATTTTTAGAGTTTGTTCATGATGTAGATTTAGAATTTTTAAAAGAAGACAAAGAACTTCAAAATGAATTAACTAATCTTCAAGGAAAAAAGTTTATATTTACCAATGGATCTAAGGCCCATGCTGCAAACGTTACAAAAAGAATTGGCATTCAGAATCTTTTTAATGGTGTTTTTGATATAGTGGATGCTGATTTTTTTCCAAAACCTTCAATCGAGCCATATAAAAAAATTATCGAAAAACATGGAATAGACCCACAATATTGTATATTCATTGAAGATATAGCTAGAAATTTAAGACCTGCTAAAAAATTAGGAATGAAAACAGCTTGGGTTAAAAATGACGAACCTTGGGCAGCTGAATTTTCTGGCGAAAGTTTTATAGATTACAAAATCGACAACTTGTCAAAATTTTTAAGGAGAGTAAATGAGCAAAAATGAATTAGAAACAATAATAGATCAGGCTTGGGATAAAAAAGAAGAAGTAAATAAAAATTCAGATAAAAAAATAATTGATGCAATCAATCAGACTATAAATAATTTAGATTCAGGAGCAGCAAGAGTTGCTGAAAAAATCGACGGTAACTGGGTTATTCATCAGTATTTAAAAAAAGCAATCATGCTAAGTTTCAGAATTTACGATATGGAAGCTTTGAGCGGCCCTTATAGTAGTTGGTATGACAAATCTCACTTAATAAAAGGTAAAACAGCTGGATGGACCAAGGAAGACCATGTCAAAGCAGGCTTTAGAATGGTTCCCAATTCTCCAGTCAGAAAAGGATCTTTTATTGGAAAGAATGTTGTTTTAATGCCATGTTTTATAAACATTGGAGCTTATATCGATGAAGGAACAATGATGGACACCTTTTCAAGAGCAGGTAGCTGTTGTCAGATAGGAAAAAATTGTCATATTTCAGCAGGTTCTGGAGTTGGTGGAGTTTTGGAGCCAGCTCAAGCATTGCCAACTATTATTGAAGACAACGTTTTCCTTGGAGCTATGTCTGAAATTGTGGAAGGGGTAATAGTTGAAGAAGGATCTGTCATTAGCATGGGAATGTATATTGGGCAATCTACAAAAATTGTTAACAGGCAAACTGGGCATATTAGCTATGGTAAAATCCCAGCATATTCTGTGGTTGTGCCAGGTTCTTTACCAGATAAAAAAAACCCTAGCGCACCATCGTTGAGTTGTGCCGTCATAATTAAACAGGTTGATGAAAAAACTAGAAGTAAAACATCTATCAATGATCTTTTAAGAGAATAATGAAAAAATTTGATGAACTTCAGTTATCGAAAGATCTCATAAGTTTTCCAAGTGTAGCACCTGTGGACGCTGGTGCTATAAATTATATTTCTAAAAAACTACAACAATTAGGATTTAATTGTAAAATTTTAGAATTTAAAGATAAAAAAAACCCACCAATAAAAAATCTTTATGCGAGACTAGGAAATAAACAACCAAATTTATGTTATGCCGGTCATACCGACGTTGTTCCTCCTGGCAATATAAAGGATTGGACTGTCAATCCTTTTAAACCACAAGTTAGGAATAATCACCTAATTGGTAGAGGGGCTAATGACATGAAAAGCTCTATTGCTTGTTTTATAACAGCAGTTAGTATTTTTTTAGAAAATAACAAAAAAATAAATGGTTCTATTAGTTTTTTAATCACCGGAGATGAAGAAGCACAAGCTGTAAATGGAACAAAAAAGGTGGTTAATTATTTAATAAAAAAGAAAGAAAAAATTGATTTTTGCATTGTTGGAGAACCAACAAACCCCAACAAATTAGGGGAAATGATCAAGATAGGTAGAAGAGGTAGCCTATCTTGTAAATTGGAGATCCAAGGTACTCAAGGTCACATTGCTTATCCTCATCTTTCAAAAAACCCGATTACTAGTTTAATTGAAATATGTAAAAAACTTAAAGAAAAACCTTTGGATAAAGGAAATAAACATTTTCAACCTTCTAATTTAGAATTTACAGCTATAAATGTAGACAACCAAGCTCATAATGTTATTCCAGCTAGAGCAAAAACACAATTCAACATCAGATACAATAATTTTCATACATCACTAAGTTTAAAAAAAATGATAACTAAAGTTGTTAGATCAATTTGTAAAAAAAATAAAATAAAATATAAAGTTGATTTTTTAGTTTCGGGAGACTCTTTTTTAACTCAACCCGGCCCAACTATTCAGATGGCAAAAAAAATAATAAAAAAAATTACAAAAATAAATCCAGTTTTTTCAACAACTGGTGGAACGTCAGATGCAAGATTTATAAAAAAAATAACTTCCTGTCTTGAATTTGGCTTAGTTAACAAAACCATGCACAAAGTGGATGAATGTGTTTCTTTGTACGATTTAAAAAAATTAACAAAAATTTATCATAACATTTTGATTGAATATTTTAAGTGAATCAATCCAAAAAAAAAGAATGTAAAGTTTCTATAATCTTACCTAATTACAATAGTTCGGAGACTATAAGAGAAACAATTAGTTCTATTTTGAATCAAACATATAAAAATTGGGAACTAATTATAGTTGATGATAGCTCTGACAAAACAACAAAGAGTATTTTATCTAAATATAAAAAATTGAAAAAAATTAAAATCTTTTACTTAAAAAAAAATAAAGGGGCTGCGTACTGTAGAAATTTAGCGATTAAAAAATCTAAATCATATTATATAGCCTTTATTGACTCTGATGATTTGTGGATGAAAAATAAATTGAATCTACAAATTAACTATATGCAAAAGAATAATTATTTTTTTACATATACTAATTATAAAACTTTTAAAATTAATAACCCTATGAAAAAAAATATTCTAGTGCCTAGTAAGTTTAGCTTTAACTCTTTTGTTAAAAATACTTCTATAGCAACCAGCACAATGATTGTTAAAAGATCGACAGCAAGTAAAACAAAATTTTCTGATACTAAAATTTGTGAAGACTATTATTATAAGTGTCAATTGCTGAAAAAAATAGGTAATGCATATTGTCATCCTGGTTTCTTAACAGAATATCAAATCAGAAGTAATTCGCTACAAAGTAATCGCATAAAAAACCTATACTGGATTTGGAGAATTAATAAAAATTTAAATCGTTTTAGTATTTTTAAAAATTTAATTTCAGTTCTTCTAATATCTTTTAACTCATTAAAAAAGTATGGTTTTAGATAGTATAAACTAATAGTAAACTTTCAATAAATACAAACCGTGTGCTGGGGCTGGAGGCGCACAATTACTTCTCTTTTTTGATTTAATAATATATTTAAATTTTTTCAAATTCCACTTAGCTTCTCCAACAAATTTCAAACAACCCACCATTGATCTGACTTGTTGTTGCAAAAAAGATTTTGATTTGAATTTTATAATGATTTTGCTTCCTAATTTTTTTACCATAGTTTCCTCTAATGTTTTTATAGGAGATTTAGAATTGCACGAGGAAGATCTAAAAGTTGAAAAATCTTTATTTCCTTCTAACAATTTAGCTGCTTTTTTTATGAGCTTAAAATTTAAAGTAGATTTTACATGCCATGCTCTCTTATATTCTAATGATAACGGAGCTTGGCGATTATCAATTATATACTTATATTCTCTTTTTTTGGCACTAAATCTTGCGTGAAAATTCAATTTTTTTTCTTTTATTTTTAAAATAGATATTTTTTTTTTATATAAAAAAAAATTAATAGAATTTAAAAAAGAAAATTTATTATCTATTTTAGATTTTGTAATAAAATGACCTGATTGTGCTAACGCATGAACACCTGCATCCGTTCTACCAGAACCATATAAAATAATTTTTTCTTTTAAAATTTTAGTTAAGGTTCTTTCAATTGTTTGTTGAATTGAAAGACCATTTTTTTGTTTTTGCCAACCAACAAAATTTGTACCATCGTATTCTATTATAATTTGGTAGGTAAACATTATTGAATCATTTCACCAGTTTTAAAATTAATTCCTAATAAAAAATTTTTTAATAATAATTTATTTTTTCCTTCTCTTTGTATTTCGATAATTTTTATAGATTTATCTTTACAACCAATCACAAAATTATTATCTAGAATAGTTCCAGCTGGGCCTATTTTATCGAATACAGAAGCTTTCCATATTTTGTATCTAGTATTTTTATATTCAAACCATGCACCAGGATCTGGGTTTAACCCATTAATTTTTCCAATAATATTTTGTGCATTTTCTTCCCAGTTTATTTTGGCTTCATTTTTTTTTATTTTTTTTGCATAAGTGGAGCTACTGTGGTTCTGCTCAATAAATTTAGCTTTTTCATTAAAAATATTGTCTAAAGCCTCCACAATATATTTAGAGCTAATTTTTGATAATTTTTCAGAAACTACACCGCTTGTATCGAAAGGGCTAATGTCTATTTCTATTTTTTTCATAACAGGACCAGAGTCTAATTCCTCGTTGATTTTCATTATACTTATGCCTGTTTGCTGATCTAAACTCATGATTGCTCTTTGTATAGGTGCTGCCCCACGCCATTTAGGAAGTAGAGAGGCGTGAATATTTACGAATCCATTCCTCGGTACGTCAAGGAATTTTTTTGAAATTAGTTGACCGTACGCGACTACAATTACGATGTCTGGACTAACTTCCTTAAAAAATTTTAATTCTTCATCTGTATTTAAATTATTCGGACTTCTTGTAATTAGTTTTAATTTTTTAGCACTGTTCTGAATTGGTGATGGATTTAATTTTTGGCCTCGATTAGATTTTTTTGGCGGTTGGGTATAAACACAAGAAATTTGATATGAAGATTTAGCTAAGATCTCTAATACTGGAACTGAGAACTGAGGTGTTCCCATAAAGATAATTTTATATGGCATTAGTTTAATTAATCTAAACCACTATTCTTTCTAATACTTTTTTTTGTTTTGAAAGTTTCTTTACAATATAATTTTTTTTTAGTTTTGATAGATAGTCAATAAATAAAATTCCTTCAAGATGGTCCATTTCGTGTTGTATGCATGTTGCTAGAAGTCCTACAGCTTTTAAATTTTTTTTTTTGCCATCATAATCCAAATAACTGAAATGGCATTGATTTGGTCTATCCACCTCAGCAAACTGTCCGGGTACTGACAAACAGCCTTCTTCATAAGTAGAGTTGTCTTTTGATTTTGTAATTATCTTGGGGTTAACAAAGTATAATGGTTTTTTTTCTTCTTCTTTCGATAAATCAATTACAATAACTCTTTTCGGAACTCCAATTTGTATGGCTGCTAATCCGATGCCTGGCGCTGCATACATTGTCTCAAGCATATCATCCATTAACTTTCTTATTTCATCATCAACTTTTTCAACATCGTAAGATAATTGTCTTAAAAAAGGATCAGGTTCAGTTAAAATTTTTCTAATTGTCATTGCTTAACAGTATATTAGTTTTTACTTCTTTCGGGTAGTGCTGTGGTTAAAATTTTATTACTGAATTTTTTTAAGCCCGACTTTAGTAGCAAATGATTAATAAAATAAATAGTTTGATCATCTAAATCTAAAATTTCATCTTCACCTATCAACTCTACTATTCTTAGTAAAAGTAACGCAGTTTCATTATTTTTACCAAAATTTAATAGTTCTATTGGAGGTGAGTTTTTTATTATGATTTTTTTATCCATAAGCTCAACAGGAACAGTGATACCATCACTTTCTAAAGTTTCAAAAAGTATAGTGTCTTTTATTGAGATTTTATATTTTTTATTTTTTTTAATTTTTTTATTAATATTTTTAAATTCTTTTTCTAATTTATTTTTGGAAATATTATTTTCTGTGTAGAAGGTTAATATTTTTGAAGTGTGATAATTATTGTTATTATACTTAATTTTTCCAAGGTTAGTCTTTTTTTCATAAATAATATTTTCAGCTACTAATTGTTTGTAGGAAGAGGGAATTTCATTTTTATCTAAAGCCTTTAATTCTTTATTTACATATTTTTTAGATAAGTTAAATAATCTATCTTTTTTAAATAAATCATCTAATAAAAAGATATATTTTAGTTTTATCTCAATACTTTCTGATAATAAAATTTTTTGATATATTAAAGCTCTTGCTTTTATAGCGTCAAGAGTAGAGTAAACTTCGTCGGTGTTTAAGAAGTCATTAAAATTAAATTTTACATTTTTATAAATTTCAAAAATATATGAAGTTGATAAAGATCCGTTGTTAGCAGCAATTTCTAATTCTTTAATTTGCTCATTGTTTTCAAGGTTGTCAATTTTAAATAAATTTGCAGCTGCTATGTATTGCCATATTTTTTTATTTGTTTTGTTGGTTGGAATGTATGTAAAATCTGGAATTGTTATTGAAGATAAGTAAAAATTTAATAAACTAGTATCATCAATTTTGATGTCCGGCTTTTCTGTTAAACCTAAAAGATAATTAACTTTATTATCAAAAAATTTATTTGATAATTTTTGCTCTCTAAGTAAGTCAAGAATAAGTTGAGCTTCATTTTTTTATTATTTTTAATAAAGCAAATAATTTTAAACTGCTCTAAATATGCATCTTTTAAGTCATTGCCAATCATTTTAATATTTTGACAGGCTTCATTTAAATTGCCTTTTGTAATATTTTTGTCAACTAAGTACCTGATAATTTTTTTTTTATTTGGGAATTCTTGATTTCTGTTTAAAAAAGTAGCTATAAGTTCATCTTTGTTATTTTTAATTAGCCAGTCTAATTTATAATTTATAAATTCCTCACCAGTCATATTTTGATTTGGAAGTTTAGAAATAGTGAATAATGTATTTATAAATATCTCTTCAGCAAAAGAAGAAAGTGTAATTTTATTGATTCTTTCTATTGTATCCTTAACTTTAGTTCCTTCTGACTTAACCCACATATCTAGAGTTAAATTATTTTCATTTGGATCGAATATTCCGTAAACTAAATTTTTATTAATTTCTGAAAGATCGACATTGATTTCGATTTCTTCTGTTAGTTCTGTGTTTATATTAATTTTTGATACTGATTTTTCTAGAGGAATATTTTTTTCTTTAATAACATTATTCTTTTTATTTGAATTATCTTTTTTCCATATATCAACACTGTCTTCAGAAAGAAGTGGCGTAGAAAAAACAAGTAGAATTAATAAAAAGGATAATTTCTTATTTAAGTTTAATAATTTCATTAGTAATATTTTTTTTAATTTCTTGCTTTGGGGCTGGAAAATTAAATTTACTAAGTAAAAATAAGGCCAATAAAAAAGCAAGAACATATAAAATAAAATGTATTATTTTTTTTTTTACTGATACTCTTGCGCTAAAGCGACTATTGTAATTAAATTGCATAGTATTAAATATGTTTAAACTGAATAAATAAGACAAATTTATGATAAATCAAATTATAAATAAGGAATTAATTTGAAAAAAAACCTCACTTTGACTGGAATGATGGGTGTTGGTAAATCTACCATAGGAAAAGCTGTTTCAAAGGGGCTTTCTATGCAATTTATTGATATAGACAAAATTATCGAGAAAAAGCTCAAATTAACTGTTCAAAAAATTTTTGAAAAAAAGGGAGAACGTTTTTTTAGGGAAATTGAGGAAAAAGTTACACTTGAGGAAATTAAAAAAAAAAATAGAATCATATCTTTGGGAGGTGGAGCTTTCATGAACGCAAAAATTAGAAATTGTGTTATTTTAAATACAAAAAGTTTTTGGCTTCATTTGGACGCAAATCTGCTAGAAAAACGACTTGTTAATGCAAAAAAAAGACCTTTGTTAAATAATAAAAACATTAGAATAGATTTAGAAAAAATATATAAAGAAAGAAAGACTACTTACTCACTGGCCAACCATAAAATAAATTGTAATAATTTAACTACCAACTTAATCACTAAAAAAATAATTTTTCTTTATGAAAACAACTAAATTAAAAGTAAAAAATTTAAGCTCAAATTATACTATAATTATAGGCAAAAATATCTTAAATCAAATTTCTCGCCAAATTAAAATTTTATGCCCGGGCGCTAAAAAAGTTGCTTTAGTAACAGATAAAAATGTTCCAAAGAAATTTAAGGTTAGATTAAAAAAATATTTAAATAAATATACAGTCTATACCTTTGAATATTCTGTTAATGAAAAATTTAAATCTTTCATAAATGCAAATAAACTTGTAGAAAATTGCCTTGTAAATAATTTTAATAGAAATGATGTTTTAATATCATTGGGTGGAGGTATTTTAGGAGACTACTGCGCTTTTGCTGCAAGTATTATAAAAAGAGGAGTCAATTTTATAAACATTCCCACAACTTTATTAGCTCAGGTAGATTCTTCTATTGGCGGAAAAACAGGAGTTAACACATCACTTGGTAAAAATTTAATTGGAACATTTTACCAGCCTAGAATAGTTATTTCTGATGTTGAAATTTTAAAAAGTTTACCAAAAAGAGAGTTGATTTGTGGTTATGCTGAAATTTTAAAGCACTCCTTGATTTTAAAAAATAATTTTTTTAATTGGCTCAAAAATAATTCTAAACAATTGCTAATAAATAGGAATTTAAATTTTCTCAAAAAAGCAATTATCGAAAGCTGCAGAATTAAGCTTCATTTTGTTAACAAAGACGTTAATGAAAAAAATATTAGAATGATACTAAACTTTGGTCATACTTTTGCTCATGCAATCGAGGCGCAAAATAACTATTCAAAAAGAATAAATCATGGAGAAGCTGTGATTATGGGTATGATGATGGCTGCTAAATTATCTTATATAAAAAAATTATGCAGTTTAAATACCCTCAACGAGTTAAAACAAATTTATAGCTCTAATAATTTAAAATACGATATTAAAAAATATTTTAAAAAAAACGAATATAATAAAATTATTGACTATATGAGCGCAGATAAAAAAAATAATGATAGAAAAATTAATCTAATTTTATTAAAAAAAATTGGTCAAACTACGAGACCAAATCTATATAAAATTTCAAAAATTGAATTAAAAAAAGTATTTAATAAAATTATTTAATCTTTATTTCTAAAGCATGAATTTTATTTTTTAACTCTTCCGCAAGAAGTGACATGACTTTCCTTTGGGCTTCAATTTTATTTAACGAACTTAAATAAGTAGATTGAATTTCAAGATTTAAATGATACCTCTCGGAATTAAAGTATTTGTGTTTTTTATGTTTGTTACTATTGTCTGTTATAGAAACTTTCTCAACTTTAATATTTTTCTTAATTTTATTTTCTATAAAGCTTAAAAAATCATTCATATAATATCAATTTACTATATAACTATTTTTTTTATATGAAAATAATTTGTGATTGGGAAAATTGTGACCAAATTGGTAGCTATAGGGCTCCGCTAGAAAAAGATAATAGTAAAAAGTATAGGCTGTTATGTTTAGAACATATTAAAATTTTCAATAAAAAATGGAATTATTTTTCTGACATGACTGATCAACAAGTTGAATATTTTGTTAAATCAGATCTAACTTGGCATAAAGCAACAAAAAGTTTTGGCTCTTCTGATAATTTTTTTAATATTCTTTGGAATAATGCTTTAGAGGACAAGCTAAATATTTTTAAATCTGAAAGTTTTAATGAATATAAAAGAACACAATTAAGTAATACGGATAGAGATGCATTTGATGCTATGGAACTAAAATATGACACTAAATGGGAAGAAATTCAGAAGCAATTTAAAACTCTTGTAAAGAAATATCATCCTGATAAAAATCTAGGAAGTAGAAAATTTGAAGATAAACTGAAAAAAATTACTCTAGCATACAGTCAACTTAAGATGACTGTGGGGAAAAAAAAATGACAAATTTAACAATGTTTAAAAAACCAGATATTAAAATATCCGTAAAACAAACTTTCGGTATAGATACTGATATGGAAATAGATGCGTTTTCAAAAAAAAATGAATTTGTTCCAAAAATTGATCAAGACTACAAATTCGATAGAGACACTACTTTAGCCGTACTATCTGGATTTGCATTTAACAAACGTGTCTTGATTCAGGGATACCATGGAACAGGAAAATCTACACACATTGAACAAGTTGCAGCAAGATTGAATTGGCCATGTGTAAGGGTTAATCTAGACAGTCATGTTAGCAGAATAGATCTTATTGGGAAAGATGCGATCGTTTTAAAAGATGGTAAACAAGTTACTGAATTTAAAGAAGGAATTTTACCTTGGTCAATACAAAATCCAGTTGCGCTTGTATTTGATGAGTATGATGCTGGTAGACCAGACGTAATGTTTGTTATTCAACGGGTGCTTGAAAGCGAAGGAAATTTTACATTACTTGATAAAAATAAAGTTATTGGTCAGCATGATTATTTTCGAATGTTTGCAACAACTAACACGATAGGTCTTGGTGATACAACTGGACTTTATCATGGAACCCAACAAATTAATCAGGGTCAGATGGATAGATGGAATATCGTAACAACTCTTAACTATTTACCTTTTGAAAAAGAGTTAGAAATAATTTTAGCAAAAAATAAAACTTACGACTCTAAAGAGGGAAAAGAAAAAATATCCAATATGATTAAAGTTGCAGATCTAACAAGAAAAGGTTTTGTAAATGGAGATATATCTACTGTTATGAGTCCTAGAACAGTTTTGCATTGGGCTGAGAATACCAAAATATTTAATGATCATGGGTATGCTTTCAGGCTAACCTTTCTAAATAAATGTGACGATATAGAAAAGAAAATAATTTCTGAGTACTACCAGAGGTGTTTTGCTGAGGATCTTCCAGAATCATCTATCAATGTTACAATTTCCTAGATGGAGAAAAAAACTGAGATAATAGAAAATTTCAAAAGAGCAATTACTTCTACTGTCAAATCAATTATTGGAGATGAACAGGTGGAAGTAATATTTGGTAATGAAGTAAATAAAAAAAACAAAAAAACTATCAGTCTTCCGAGTCCTAAGAACATAAACAATAAAGTTGACTTTGCAAAAACTAGAGCTCTAGCGGACTCTGAGGCCCTGAGATTAAAGTGTTCAGATGTAAATATTTATAGTTCCTTTGAGCCCGACGGTAGTACTTCAAAACTATTATATGCGGCTGCTGAAAAAATTAGGTATGAGAATATTGGATCATTATATTTTAAAGGCGTTAGAAAAAATTTAAATTATTTTTATGCAATTAAGAGTGAAAAAATTGAAGATAAAAGTAAAGATTATGAGTTTATAGATGCTTTTGAATACTATTTAAGAAGTAATATTTCTAAATTTAATAAAAATAAAGAATTGGAAGATAAATATAAAAAATACAAAAAGAAACTAGACGCTAAATTAAAAGACAAGATAGAGGTGCTTAATAATTCACTTTTAGACCAAAAAAAATTTAATGCTCTTATCTCAAAAATAATTTCGCAATTAAAAATAGATGAAAATATCAACTCTGAGCAAAAAGAAGATAATCGAGAAGATGCTGACAGTTTAGAAAATAAAGCAAAAGATGAAAATAATCAAAGCTCTAAAGACGGTGAAAATAATGAAATGTCTGTAGATACTAGTCTACCTGATGTTGAGCAGTTATCCTCAGATATTGATAAAGAAATAGAGGTTGATGAAGAAAAAAATTCTCTTAACTCTCCAAACAATAGAAAAAGGGGATATATAAATTTTGGAGACTCAAAATATAAATCTTACACCCAAGAATTTGATGAAACTATTGTAGCAGAAGAATTAGAAAGCGAAGAGGAACTTTTGAGGTTAAGACAGAATTTAGATCAACAGCTGTTAAGTTTAAAAAATTTTATTTCTAAATTGGCCAATAAATTGCAGAGAAAACTATTGGCAAAACAAAATAGGTCGTGGGAATTTGATTTAGAGGAAGGTTCGTTAGACACTTCAAAGTTAACAAGAGTTATTATAGACCCTCTTAATTCACTTTCTTTCAAAAAAGAAAAGGATATCAAATTCAAAGATACTTTAGTGACTGTTTTAATTGATAATTCAGGGTCAATGCGGGGAAAACCAATTTCAGTAGCGGCGATATGTGCTGATATTTTAGCAAGAACTCTAGAAAGATGCTCAGTCAAAGTTGAAATCTTAGGTTTTACTACTAAACACTGGAAAGGTGGACAGAGCAGAGAAAAATGGACAAACAACCAAAAACCTATATTTCCAGGGCGCTTAAATGATTTAAGACATATCATTTATAAATCTGCTGATACTCCGTGGAGACAATCAAAAAACAATATGGGGCTAATGCTTAAAGAGGGACTTTTAAAAGAAAATATTGATGGAGAGGCTTTGAAGTGGGCTTACAATAAAGTTATTAGCCGAAAAGAAGAAAGAAAAATATTAATGGTTATATCTGATGGAGCACCAGTAGATGATTCTACTTTATCTACAAATCCAAGTAACTTTTTAGAAAATAATCTAAAACAAACTGTAAAATGCATAGAAAAAAGTTCTTCTGTTGAGTTGTTAGCTATTGGCATTGGACACGATGTTACGAGATACTACAATAAAGCAATTAAAATTGCAGATGTTCAAGATCTTGGAGATGTTATGATTAACCAACTAACAGACTTATTTAGCGAAGATAAAAAAACAGTCCACTAAGCTAAATGTTTTTTAGTATTTAAGTCTCTTACTTTAAAAATTAATAATCTAAAAGGAATTAACATTAAAGAAGCCATTAAAATTTTTACCAATAAATCTCCAAAAGCAAGTGTTATCCAAGGAATTCCTGTTCCTAGGAAAGCAATAGAAAAAAATAAAAAGGTGTCAATAATTGAAG
>Ga0114998_10000743_pt1 | contig 24407 bp, 19 predicted proteins | sample ArcticOcean_MG_C_5_FD_87044 | JGI IMG/M metagenome (GOLD analysis project Ga0114998, IMG submission 87044) | Marine microbial communities from western Arctic Ocean - ArcticOcean_MG_CB4_138 | ecosystem: Environmental > Aquatic > Marine > Oceanic | place: Arctic Ocean: Canada Basin | collected... | reverse complement strand
GCTAAAAAATTACGCTTTGATGAGTTTGCCTTGCTGTTGTGATTTTGATAATTTGAAGTGATCAGGCATAGGAAGCTGAAGCATGTCGATACCAAGACGTTTCGATTATGTGCGTCTCGCAAAAGACGAATAGAAAAAGTCTTTACCTCAGGATTTCTCGAAAATTCTGTCCAATCCTACCATCTTATCGAACACGGCGGCATTAGTTCAAACTGCCGCGTTTCCCTCACTGGATAGAAGAACGATCTAGCTTTTTGTATGATACTGCGTGGTAACGATACAAGCTCCAAGGAATGGCTGTATTGAAATCAATGAATAAAAACGCAGCTGTCCCGAAAGTTTATCATGCAGAAACGGGACCGAAAACTCTTTCGCATCCATTTGTGATTTCAAGTTGGTTGCGCGGTTGCACGCTTTCCTGTGTTTTTGAAGAGACATGTAGTGAAAACACTGACGCAGCGCTTGGCCAAGCCGTTGGCAAAGTCTTGGCGTAAATTGGGCAGCGGCGTTTAAGTGCGTCAGGAAATCCGGGACCGGACCGATCGGTTTCTTCCTGAAATGTTGGACGCATAGTTATGCGATACACCGTCAAGGAGTGTCTGCAGTTGGCACGTTTTTGATGGGGCTGGCTCCGCACGCATGACGCCTCATAATGAGGCTATTGGTCCATATTGTGTGTTTGTGTGCCCGAATTGTGGTAAACTTGCGCTCATAACCAAACTTCGGAAAAGGAATGCATAGAATGATTGCCTATGTCACCGTTGGTGCTGATGACATTATTTGCGCGGAACGGTTTTATTCCGCGTTCCTGCCAGCCCTTGGTTATGGCCTGAAAAGGTTCCACGGTGATCTAAGTTACATGCTGCCCGTAGAGCCGGGGCAGTCACCCGTTCTTCCCGATTTCTACGTGAAATCACCCTTTGATGGACGTCCGGCTTTGGCTGGGAACGGTACTATGACGGCATTTGACGCGCGCAGTCAAAAACAGGTGCGTGATCTTCATTCCGCCGCGCTTGCCGCAGGTGGTTTTGACGCGGGCCAACCGGGCTTTCGTGACGCCTATGGACCTCACTTTTATGTTGGCTACCTTCGCGACCCTCACGGGAACAAAATCGCATTGTTCTCGAGCAATCCAGACGAACCCGGACGAGATGGGTAACGCGAAGTTTGCAGTTAAAAAAAGATCCTGCTTGGTATTCCAGACCGGAAGGACGCGCGGCAAAGGCCGGTTTGCAGAGCTAGGTGACCCTATCTGGTTTTATGCCACCAAAATCGTGTCAAAAACACAGCGATTGTCGAAGGTTTTTCCTCTTTTACACCTGCTGCCGTTCACCGCATTTCACAAGGTCGGTTAGAGAGGTTCTGAGCTGATATTCGGTGGTTATGTATGGCTATCTTTGCCGGCTCTCGCGATTTTTGCGCTGACATCGACATGGTCAGTTTATTTGGCGTATCGCAGCAAGGCAGCGCCAAGCAAGGTGGTCATCGTCGCAAATACCTTTAAAAGGCTCAGCCGCTCTTTCAGAACAAAGACCCCGATGAGCAAAACAAAGACGATGCTCGTCTCACGCAACGCAGTGACAAGAGCGATTGGAGCCTGTGTAAATGCCCAAGTCACCAACGCGTAGGCGACAAAAGATGTTGTGCCACCAATCGCCATGACACGCATTCCACGACGCGGGATAGACCAGAGCGTTTTTGGGGATTTCCAAAGAAGATACAGCGCCATAAGTGTGCCGTTTCCAACTGCAAGCCAGCAATAAAACCCAAGCGATGTTCCAGCGATACGCGCACCAAGACCGTCAACCAAAGAATAGGACGCTATAAATAGGCCCGTAATACCAGCCAAAACCGCTGCTTTGCGGTTTACCTGTCCGTCAGATCGCCGAACCATCGCAAGGCTGATTATTCCAGCGCCAATAATCGCGATTGCCAGCAGCTCAGTGCCCGAGAGTTGCACCCCAAGAATCGTCAGTGAAAACAATGCAACAATCAATGGCGCAGAGCCACGAGCAATTGGATACACTTGTGTTAAGTCACCTGTTTGATAGGATTTGAGTAAGAAAATTTGATAGCCTAAATGCAGTGCGATGCCGCTGAACAGATACGGCAAGCTCGCAACCTCAGGCATGGGCACAACGGGCAAGATGAGGGCAGCGATCGGCACATGTCCAATCACGACTGCGCCCATACTAAGTGCCTTGTCCGTACTTCCTTTGACCAAAGCATTCCATGCAGCATGCAGAACACCAGCGCCTATGACTGCGATAAATACCAGACCGGTCAAAATTTTACCTTCCAATTGGTCGCTGTCAAATCCGACATTTGATAGGTTTGCTAACAAGGCGTGAGAACGTGCGTCTAAGTGCCGTTTTTGAATTCTAACCCTATTGTGGAAAAAGCTCAAACCAAAGCGAGATATCAAAAAAACCGGTTTATGATGCTGTGTGGCACCCTATAAAATATCCACCCACAGAAAGTAGGAGAGGTGGCGTTATAAGGGCGCAGGCAGAACCCGTAAGGCTTCGGCCGTTCGTGGCTACATATTTACTGTTTGCACCAAAACCAGCGAGCAAATGTCCTGTTGCGGGCTTGCGCCCGCATTCAGCCTATCATCCGTGCGCAAATGCGCACATCACGACATCGCTTTAGCCATTTGCCTCACGGATTTTATCGGCAGCCTCTTTGTCAAAGGTAATAGCGTTGTCGCCCAACAAAGTGTCCAACTCGCCCGACAGGGTCATTTCGGTAATAATATCACAGCCCCCGACGAATTCGCCTTTCACATAAAGCTGTGGCACCGTCGGCCAATCGGAATAATCTTTGATACCTTGGCGGATTTGATCATCGGCCAGCACGTTGACGTCTTGATAGTCGATTGCCATATAATTGAGCACCCCGGCCACGCGCGAAGAAAACCCGCATTGTGGCATGGCTTTGGTGCCTTTCATGAATAAAACCACATCATGATCTTTTACGGTCTGTTCAATTTCGGTTTTTGCGTCTGTCATGGGATTTTCCTTTAGTCGGTTGTCTCTGGGGCTTTGGTCGTCAGGGCCAGCGCATGCAACTGACCGTTTGAGCCCTCCATCTGGTTTTTTAAAGCGGCATAGACAGCGCGTTGCTGCTGCACGCGGTTTTTACCGCGAAAGCTCTCGTCGATCACCTCGGCTGAATAGTGATTTCCGTCACCCGCCAAATCAGTGATCGTTATGCTGGCTGTTGGAAATTGCGCGCGTATCAGGTCTTCTATTTCTTTGGCTTCTATGGCCATGGCGGTATTCCTAGTGGTTTGTGAGGCAACAGTAGACGTCACATCTGTGACCTGCAAGCCACCAGATCAAGTGAACAGGTCACAAAACGTTGCGTTATAGATCGCGCGCATCTCGTCCAGAGGCGCCTCGCGGCTGCCAAACTTTACGGTTTGCCCTGAAAAACGACCAATGCTTGAAATCGTGACATCGTGCTGACCGGCGGCAATCATCAGCGCCTCGGCCTGATCAAAGTTACACGCCACCAGATAGCGCGCTTGGTCTTCGCCGAATAGCTGCGCACAGTCTTCGGTATCAAGCAAAACACCAACATCGCCGGCCTCGGCCATCTCAAAGGCGGCCAGCGCCAGTCCGCCGTCTGACAGATCGGTACAGGCGCGGATGTTGTCGCGGTTGTCGAGAATAAACTGACCGTTGCGCTGTTCAGCGCTCAGATCAACATAAGGAGCATCCCCATCGGTGCGGTGAAATACCTCGGCAAGCAACGCAGATTGGCCCAAGTGACCCCCACTGTGCCCGATAAGCAAAGCAATGTGGCCATCGCGGGCCACCCCGTCGATTGGGTCCTGTCCGGCGGCGATCAAGCCAACCGCGCCGATGGTTGGCGTGGGCAGTATGGCGGTGCCGTCTGTTTCGTTATACAAAGAGACATTGCCAGAGACGATGGGCATATCCAATGCTGTGACGGCTTCAGAAATGCCCTTGATTGCTCCAACAAACTGGCCCATGATTTCTGGCTTTTCAGGATTGCCAAAATTCATATTATCCGTGGTGGCCAATGGTTTTGCCCCCACGGAAATCAGATTGCGATAGGCTTCTGCTACCGCTTGCTTGCCCCCTTCAAAGGGATTGGCCTGAACGTAACGCGGGGTGACATCACTGGTGAAAGCCAATGATTTTTCGCTGCCGTGCACCCGTACGATGCCCGCACCCAAGCCTGGCGCGCGCATGGTATCGGCCATTACGGTGCTGTCGTACTGGTCGTAGACCCAATTTTTTGCGGCGTAATTGGGGCTGTTCAAAAGCGCCTTTAGACCGTCGATGGGATCAATTTGTGGCACACTGGCCAATTCGTTGGCGGCCGGGGTTTCCACCCAGGGCCGATCATACTCAGGCGCGGTGCCCGACAGGGCCTTTAGGGGCAGATCAGCCTCGATCTTGCCGTTCAGTTCAATGACAAAACGGTCTTCGGCAAGCGTGTGTCCGACAATGGCAAAATCCAGATCCCATTTGTCAAACACGGCTTTGGCCACGGCTTCTTTGTCTGGGTCCAGTACCATTAGCATGCGTTCTTGGGATTCCGACAACATCATTTCATAGGCCGTCATATTGGCCTCGCGGACGGGGACATTTTCCAAAATAAGATGCACACCAAGATTGCCCTTGTCGCCCATCTCAACCGCCGAACAGGTCAGTCCTGCGGCGCCCATATCCTGAATCGAGATCACCGCACCGGTTTGCATCAATTCCAGACAGGCCTCCATCAAGCGCTTTTCGGTAAATGGATCGCCGACCTGCACTGTGGGGCGTTTCTCTTCAATCGTATCGTCAAACTCGGCGCTGGCCATTGTGGCACCACCAACACCGTCTCGGCCGGTCTTGGCACCCAGATACACCACAGGCATGCCGACACCCGAGGCCGCAGAATAAAAAATCTTATCAGAATCAGCCAGACCCGCCGCAAACGCATTGACCAGACAATTACCGTTGTAGGCTGGATCAAACCGAACCTCACCGCCAACGGTCGGCACGCCAAAGCAATTGCCATAACCACCAATGCCTGAAACCACCCCGTGCACCAATTGCTTTGTCTTGGGATGGTCCGTGGCACCGAAAGACAGCGAATTCATCGCTGCGATTGGACGTGCGCCCATTGTGAATACATCGCGTAAGATGCCGCCCATGCCGGTTGCCGCCCCCTGATAGGGTTCAATATAGGACGGGTGGTTGTGGCTTTCCATTTTAAAGACCACGGCCTGCCCATCGCCTATATCTACCACGCCTGCGTTCTCGCCGGGGCCGCAAATCACCTGAGGGCCGGTTGTTGGCAAGGTTCGCAACCAACGCTTGGACGATTTATACGAGCAGTGTTCGTTCCACATCGCAGAGAATATGCCCAGTTCGGTAAAGCTGGGTTCACGGTCCAGTAAACGGATGATTTCGGCATATTCGTCGGGGTTCAATCCATGAGCGGCAATCAGATCTTCAGTAATGGCGGGTTGGGTCATAGTTTGGTGTTGCTCCCATGGCATCTACAGCGTCCGTCATAAGACAATGCGCGCAGGCATGGAAGGGGCAGGGTGGCTTGATCTGCGCTTGGGATGGGTTTCCTTGCTCTGAAGGGCGTTTATAAGGTCAGGCGGTACGGTGACCGCGTTTTGGCAATTGTCCAAGTTATGCGCTGGTTTTGGCCGCGATTAAGATCAATATGTAGTTTGATTTTAATCGCGGCAGTGTCTTTGATGGTCGTTTGGGCAAATAGCTGCCCGACATATAACAAGCTTTGGCCTCAGAAATCTGGGTGCGAAATTCGCACAAAAAAAAGGCCGAGCACAAAGCTCGGCCAAGTCCAACAGGGAGAAATGAAAACGCACGTCTAATGGGCAATGCAACTTTCGAGCTCCTTTTAATGGAACGTTGATCTAACGCCTAGTGTAAAAAGCGCTCTGACAGGGTATGACCGCTATGCATTGGGCGCATAGCTTGAAAGCAACAGACCAAAGAGGGTATCACATACGGTGGTTGGACAGCGGCACAGGTTTCAGGCGTCCTGATCGCGTTGCCTGCGCCGAGTGGCAAGTATCTCGGCTTCGACAAAGTCGCGAAACGCTGCAATACGTTTTGATTGCCGCAGCTCTTCCGGATAAGCGAGGTAAACCGGCACCTCAACTGACTCAACGTCAGGTAATACGCGAACAACACTGTCTAACTCTTGAGTGGAGTAGTCTGGCAGCATGCCAATGCCAAGCCCATGGATCACAGATTGCAGTACGCCAAAATAGTTATTTACGGTGAGCATGGAGCTGACGTTATAGGTCATCAATCTCTGGACCAAAGCCAAGCCAGACGCCACTTGTGCAGAGCGTGGATTTTGGCAGATCAGCCGGTGGTCTGAAATGTCTTCAATACGTTCCGGTGTGCCGTTTTTGGCGATATAGTCGGGTGAGGCATACAGACGCATGCGGATATTCATCAGCCGTTTGCGCACCAAATCGGCCTGACTCGGCTCTTTCATCCGAATCGCGACATCTGCCTCCCGCATTGGCAAGTCGAGCACTTTTTCCTCAAGCATCAAGTCAATTGTCAGATCTGGATATAAATCATAGAGTTTTGACAGGCGTGGCGCCAGCCAAAGCGAGCCAAAGCCAATTGTTGTGGTGACCCGCAATTCTCCAAACACTTCTTCTTCACTGTCCCGGATACGAGCTGCTGCGGCATCAAGACGTTTGTTCATTGCAACAGTGGCATCAAACAGCAATTCGCCCTGTTCGGTCAAAATGAGGCCTCTGGCATGGCGATGAAATAACGTCGTGCTTAGGCTATCTTCCAAAGCTCTGACCTGTCGGCTGACTGCGGATTGTGACAAATGCAAGATATCCCCCGCGTGGGTCAGACTACCAGCATCGGCCACAGCATGAAAAATTCTTAATTTATCCCAGTCCAAATCGATACCTGTATGTTAAGGTTTGCCGCGCCAAAGACGTCACGTTACTAAAAGTATCATTAAGCTTTGGTTGCTACAAAGTAAATAAATTGATAGATATGTATACAGGTCAATACATTTGACCTTCATAGGGCTATTGCTCGCACCACAACTGGGGTTCAGCAAGGGGTCACAGGCCATGAGGCGCGCGGAATGACCGATCAAAGAGTGTCGTTAACCGACAAATATGACTTAGAGAAAACTTCTGTTCTGCTCAACGGAACGCAGGCGCTTGTGCGCTTGATGCTGATGCAAAAAGCCCGTGACGGGGCGGCTGGGTTGAATACCGCCGGCTATGTCACTGGCTATCGTGGATCGCCTCTGGGTGCGGTTGATATGCAGATGGTGCGGGCACAGGGGGCGTTGGACGCCTCGAATGTACGCTTTGATCCGGGTCTGAACGAAGATCTTGCAGCGACGGCTCTTTGGGGGACCCAGCAGGCCGAACTGCGCGGTGAGGGTAAATATCATGGTGTATTCGGGCTTTGGTACGGCAAGGGTCCAGGGGTAGATCGCTCGGGCGACGTGATGCGGCACGCCAACATGGCGGGCACTTCAAGCAATGGCGGCGTGGTCATGGCCATGGGCGATGACCACACAGGTGAATCATCGACCGTCTTGCATCAATCCGAATTTGCCATGATTGATGCCTATATGCCAGTGGTCAGCCCGGCAGGCGTTCAAGAGATGTTGGACTTTGGTCTTTATGGCTATGCGCTGTCGCGCTTTGCCGGGGTGTGGGTCGGCCTCAAAACGATGAAAGACACGGTTGAGGCGACAGCCGTGGTCAACGGTGATCCGCACCGGCTTGAATTTATCCACCCCACGGTCACGCTGCCGGAAGATGGTCTGAATATTCGCCTGCCTGACACACCGCATGATCAGGAATTTCGTTTGGTGAATTTTAAGCGGCAAGCGGCCGAGGCGTTTTCTTACGCCAATAAAATGGATCGGCGGGTCTGGGGGAAACCCGGGGCCAAGATTGGATTTATTGCGGCTGGAAAAAACTGGCTGGACCTGGCTCATGCGCTGTCTCTTTTGAACATTGATGCGCCCGAAGCACTGCGGGTGGGGATCAGCACGTATAAGGTTGGGCAGACTTGGCCGCTGGATACCAGAGGTCTGTCCGAATGGGCAGATGGTCTTGATTTGATTGTTGTTGTTGAGGAAAAACGCAAACTGATCGAGGTCCAGATCAAAGAGGCATTGTTTGATAGCCGGCGTGACACCCGTGTCTTTGGTGCCCGTAAGGGGGCAGGCGGGGAGGAATTGTTTGCAATCCACGGGGCGCTGGACCCGTTTTTGATTGCCGAAAAACTTGGCGAAATCTTGATTGATGAAAACTGCGCCACTGAGGCTGTCAACGTCGGGCTTGCGGCGCTGCGCGATTCAAGGCGCGCCGACAATGCACAGGATTTGGCTGCGAGATTACCATATTTTTGTGCCGGTTGTCCGCATAACACCTCAACCAAAGTGCCTGAGGGCAGTCGCGCCTATGCCGGCATCGGCTGTCATTATATGGCGCAGTGGATGGACCGTGAAACTTCTGGCTATACCCATATGGGTGGCGAAGGCGCCAACTGGATCGGCGAGGCACCGTTTTCAACCCGTAACCATGTGTTTCAAAACCTCGGCGATGGCACCTATAATCACTCAGGTATTCAAGCCATTCGCGCAGCGGTGGCGGCGGGCACAACCGTCACCTATAAAATTCTCTATAATGATGCTGTGGCAATGACCGGCGGTCAGGGCAATGACGGCGCGTTGGATGCGCCACGTATTGCCCGTGAATTGCTGGCCATGGGCATTGCCAATGTCGCTTTGGTGCACGACCAAAAAGAAGACATTGATCTCGCACGCTTTCCAAAAGGCTTGGCGGTGCATGAACGCGATGAAATGGATGCGGTCCAAAAAACCTTTGCCGGTTATGACGGTGTCTCCGTCATCTTGTATCTGCAGACCTGCGCGGCCGAAAAGCGGCGCAGACGCAAACGCGGTAAATTTCCCGATCCGGACAAGCGGGTATTTATCAATACCGACATCTGCGAAGGGTGTGGCGATTGTGGGGTGCAATCAAACTGTGTGGCCATCAGCCCTGTCGAAACCGAATTGGGGCGCAAACGGGCCATTGATCAATCCGCCTGTAATAAAGATTTCAGCTGTGTCAAAGGGTTTTGCCCATCTTTTGTCACGCTAAAGGGCGCACAGATACGCAAATCTGAAACTGCGCAGTTGGATTTGCCACAGATGCCCGAACCGGTTTTGCCGAACATCGACAGGACCTTCAACGTGGTGATCACGGGGGTGGGCGGAACCGGGGTTGTGACCATCGGCGCGGTTTTGGCGCAGGCGGCACAGATCGATGGCAAGGGTGCAGGCATGATGGAAATGGCTGGATTGGCGCAAAAAGGCGGTGCTGTCTATATTCATTGCCGTCTTGCCAATCGGCCGGAGGATATCACCGCGATACGGGTTGCCACCGGTGAATGTGATGCACTGATTGGTGGTGATCTGGTGGTAAGTGCGGCTGCGAAAACACTGGGTCTGACCAAGGCTGGTCGCACCGGTGCTGTGGTCAATGCACATAATATCGTCACAGGCGAGTTTACCCGAGACACCGACTTTACCATCCCAACAGACCGTCTGAGCCTAGCGCTGCAGGCCCGGTTACAGGATCGGGTGCAGTTATTGGACAGCACCGAACTGGCTCGGATCACCATGGGCGATTCTATTTATTCTAATATGTTGATCTTTGGCGCAGCTTGGCAGCAGGGGCTTTTGCCGATCTCGCTCGACGCGCTGCGACAAGCCATCGCTTTAAACGGGACGGCGGTTGATAAAAATTTACGTGCGTTCGATATTGGGCGCTGGTCGGCGTTATTTCCGGACGAGGCCGCGGCGTTGATCGCGCCCACTGTGGTAAGATTGCCCCAGACGCTGGATGAGAAAATAGCTATCCGGACCAAGCATTTGCGGGCTTATCAGGGTCATCAACTCAGTCGGCGCTATGCCCGGATGCTGGAGCGCACTGCAGATCCCGACCTAAAGCTTGCGCTGGCGAAAGGTTATCATAAACTGCTGGCCTATAAGGATGAATACGAGGTCGCGCGCTTGCATCTTGGCACTTACGCCAAAGCATCACAAACCTTTGAGGGGCCGTTCGAGATGACCTTCCATCTGGCACCGCCTTTATTGTCCAAGATCGGCAGCGACGGGCGACCTCAAAAACGCAGCTTTGGCCCATGGATGCTAGGGCCGCTACGGGCGCTGTCTGCGCTGCGGGTGTTGCGCGGCACGGCTCTTGATCCGTTCGGCTATACGGCCGAGCGGCGGATGGAACGAGCGCTGATTGCGCAATATGAAAAAGATATGGCAGCGATCCTTCCGGCCGTGACCCCCGATACCCATGAGATCGCCGTCGCACTGGCCGCTTTGCCATTGGACATTCGCGGGTTTGGTCCGGTGAAACAGGCCAATAAGATCAAGGCCGGCAAGCGGCGAGAGGAATTGCTCGCGGGGTTTCACCGCGGTGGTGGCGATCTGGCGCAGGCTGCGGAATAAACGACAGTGTCATAGAAATATTATGCCTAGTTTTATTGGTCACCTATCAGGGTCCGATAAGTAAAGGAACGATATGAGCCGGGAACGTCACGCAGCGCAGGATATAAGCTATGCGCATTCCGCAGAAAGCAAGCGCGGTCAAATCGTTATAAAGCTGTTGGAGAACGCCACTGGACGTCTGACCTTGATCAAACGGGCGCGCGGGTATCAAGACGAAGTGGCGCAGGGGCGCGATTTTTGGCAGGTGATGGTCGAACGCTATGGGTTGTCATTGGATGTGGTTGGCGGGTCGATTGATCATATTCCGAAAACGGGTCCGGTTATTTTAATCGCGAACCATCCCTATGGTATTCTCGACGGGATCATGCTGGGTCATATTTTGTCGTCAGTGCGAGGGGATTTTCGCATTCTGGCTCATAAAGTGTTTCAAAAGTCTGATGAGCTGAATCGCTCCATTTTACCAGTGTCTTTTGATGACACGAAACAGGCGATGCGCGACAATATACACACCCGCAGGCAGGCTTTAGATTTTTTGGCTGATGGTGGTGCGATTGGCATCTTTCCCGGTGGCACAGTATCGACGGCGCGCACACTGTTTGCCAAGCCGATAGATCCGAGCTGGCGTACATTTACCGCGCGAATGATCGCTAGATCAAACGCGACGGTCGTGCCGGTTTATTTTGATGGCAATAACAGCTGGATGTTTCAAATGGCCAGCCATATGCATTTTACACTGCGTTTGGGCTTGCTGATGAAGGAATTTCGCAAACGCATTGATACGCCGGTCCGTCTGGTGATCGGTGATCCGATCCCGCAGCAGCAATTACAGGACCGCAGCAAAGATTCGCCGGCGCTGATGGATTATCTCCGAAGAGTAACTTATGATCTTTCTCCCGTGCCCTTTGATGACTATGACTATGGCTACGAATTTGAAGACTGGTATAAAAAACGACAATAGAAAGGCCCGTTATGGCCGTTGGTATATTTGATTCTGGCCTCGGTGGCTTGACCGTTCTGGACGCAGTGACAAAACGAATGCCCGACGTGCCTTTTGTGTATTTTGGTGATAATTCACATGCGCCATACGGCGTGCGCACGGCAGACGATATTTATGATTTGACCACACGCGCAGTCGAATGCCTGTGGGATAACGGCTGTGATCTGGTGATTTTGGCCTGCAACACCGCATCGGCGGCGGCTTTGCGCCGGATGCAGGAAAGCTGGTTGCCACCTGAAAAGCGTGTTTTGGGGGTCTTTGTGCCCCTGATCGAGGCGTTGACCGAACGGCGATGGGGCGACAATTCACCGCCCCGTCAGGTGGCAGTCAAGCATGTTGCGCTGTTCGCTACACCGGCGACTGTCTCAAGCCGTGCCTTTCAGCGAGAACTGGCGTTTCGCGCCATCGGCGTGGACGTCGAGGCGCAAGCTTGTGGCGGTGTTGTCGACGCGATCGAAGAGGGCGATCTGATCCTTGCCGAGGCTTTGGTGCGTTCGCATGTGGACGCGCTCAAGCGCAAGATGCCACAGCCTGATGCCGCGATTTTAGGCTGTACGCATTATCCGCTGATGGAGCAAGTTTTCAAAGACGCACTGGGACCGGCGGTGCAGGTTTATTCGCAAGCCAGCCTTGTATCTGAAAGCCTCGCAGATTATCTGGTCAGACACCCGAAGATGCACGGGGCAGGTCAACGGTCGAGGTTTATCACCACCGGGAGCCCGCGACAGGTGTCTGATAACGCTACCCGGTTCTTAAAACGAGAGATTATGTTTGATCCTCTGTGAGCCGTGGACGGAAAATGTGGTATGAAACGGAGCTTAAATCGGCAGGGGATAAGCTTTAATATGCCCCAGTAAGAGGCTATAATGACGTATAAAATCGCAATTCTGGGTGCATCGGGCTATACCGGTGCAGAACTGATAAGACTGCTGGCAACGCACCCCAGCTTTACCATCGCGGCACTGGGGGCCGAGCGCAAAGCTGGGCAATCACTGGCGCAGGTCTTCCCGCATCTGCGGCATTTGGATCTGCCCCTATTGGTCAAAACTGACGCGATTGATTTTAGTCAGATTGATTTGTGTTTTTGTGCTTTGCCGCATAAAACCTCTCAAAATATTATTGCCAGCTTGCCGGCGGACCTTAAGATTGTCGATCTCAGCGCTGATTTTCGCCTGCGTGATCCTGCGCAATACGAGGCGTGGTACGGCGAAAGCCATGACGCACCGGCCCTGCAGCAAGAGGCGGTGTATGGCCTGACCGAATTCTACAGGGATGAAATTATCTCTGCCCGTTTGGTTGCGGGAACGGGCTGCAATGCCGCAACTGGCCAGTATATGTTGCGGCCATTGATTGCCAGCGGGCTGATCGATCTTGATGACATCATTCTTGATTTGAAATGTGCCGTTTCTGGTGCTGGACGTGCGCTTAAGGAAAATCTTCTGCATGCGGAATTGTCTGAGGGGTATCACGCCTATGCGCTCGGGGGCACGCACCGGCACTTGGGTGAATTCGACCAAGAATTTAGCGCTGTCGCCGGGCGTCCGGTGAAAATTCAGTTCACCCCACATCTGGTGCCAGCAAATCGCGGCATTCTTGCCACTGGCTATGTCAAAGGCGATCCGGATGCTATTCATAGTGCGCTGCACGCAACCTATGCTGACGAGCCTTTTGTCGAGGTTTTAGACTTTGGTGAAAGCCCAAGTACGCGGCACGTGCGGGGCTCGAACTTTTGCCATATTGGTGTGACGGCCGACCGCATTCCGGGGCGTGCGATTGTCATCGGTGCGCTTGACAATCTGACCAAAGGCAGCAGCGGTCAGGCCCTGCAAAATGCAAATTTAATGTTGGGTGTGCCCGAAACAGCTGGCTTGATGTTGGCGCCATGTTTCCCCTGAGCGCACCATGAAGGGGTTGAAAAAAACACGGCGTATTCAAGTTATTGTCGCCTGCGCAGTTTTTTTGGCGCTGGCCACGGGCTTGATTGGTTTTGCTCTCAAAGATGGCATCAACCTGTTTCGGGCGCCAAGCCAGGTCTTGGCAGATCCGCCATCCCCAAATGAAATCTTCCGGCTGGGCGGTTTGGTGAAACAGGGGTCTCTGATCCGTGGCGAGGCGCTGGCGATCTCTTTTTCAGTCACCGATGGCGCTGAAGATATCGATGTGACGTACAGTGGCATTCTGCCCGATTTATTCGCCGAAAATCAGGGGATGATTGCCATGGGCCGTTTTGATAACGGGGTGTTCACTGCCAGTGAAATTCTCGCCAAACACGACGAGGACTATATGCCCAAAGAGGTCGTTGACGCGTTGCGCGAACAAGGCGTGTATCAAAACCCCGAATAATTGAGCAACCCGCGACCTTTAGGCACGACCCCGAAGGCGTTAAATGAGCCAATTAAGATTGGCGACCTGGCAAATGCCATCTATAGTTGGTGACATGATTATCGAACTTGGACATTTTTGTCTTATTTTGGCCTTCGGGCTGTCGTGTGTCCAAACGGTCAGTGGTCTGGTTGGGGCGCACTACCGTTGGGCTGGCTGGATGGCAATGACAGGGCAGGCGGCATTGTTGCAGTTTGCCCTAACCGCCTGCGCGTTTGCGGCGCTGACCCATGGGTTTGTCACCTCTGATTTCAGCCTGCGACTTGTGGTGCTGAACTCGCATTCTCTCAAACCGATGCTGTATAAAGTTTCGGGCGTCTGGGGCAATCACGAGGGATCGATGTTGCTCTGGGTTCTGATCGTCACATTGTTTGGTGCAACCGCAGCTTGGTTCGGCGACCGTTTGCCCCCCACCTTGCAAAGCCGGGTACTGGCGGTGCAATCAGCCATCGCGGTGGCGTTCTTTGCCTTTATCATTTTCACCTCGAACCCGTTTTTGCGCCTCGAAGTGCCGCCGTTTGACGGCCAAGATCTCAATCCTCTGCTGCAGGATGTCGGCTTGGCCTTTCATCCGCCATTTCTTTATTTGGGTTATGTTGGCCTAAGCATGACATTTTCATTTGCAGTGGCAGCCTTGATTGAGGGACGCGTAGATGCGGCATGGGGCCGCTGGGTTCGGCCTTGGACCTTGGCGGCATGGATCTTTTTAACTATTGGTATCGCGCTTGGCAGTTGGTGGGCTTATTACGAGTTGGGCTGGGGCGGGTTTTGGTTTTGGGATCCGGTTGAAAACGCGAGCTTTATGCCTTGGTTGCTGGCGGGGGCCCTGTTGCATTCGGCGATTGTGGTTGAAAAACGTGACAGCCTGAAAAACTGGACCATCCTATTGGCCATTCTGGCGTTTGGGTTTTCTTTGACCGGCACGTTTATTGTGCGATCAGGCGTGCTGACCTCTGTGCACGCGTTTGCCAATGACCCAGAGCGGGGGGTTTTTATTCTTGCTATTCTCGCGCTGTTTATTGGGGGTGCTCTGACGTTGTTTGCGGCGCGCTCTAGCGAGATGGAGGCGCGCGGTGTGTTTTCTTTAGTCAGTCGCGAGGCCGCGCTGGTCAGCAACAACATCCTATTGGCAGCCAGCGCCTTGGTGGTGTTTATCGGCACGATCTGGCCGTTACTGGCCGAGCTGGCCTTTGATCGCAAACTCAGCGTTGGCCCGCCTTTCTTCAATCAAGCCTTCACTCCGTTCGTGGTGGCGCTGGGTTTGATTTTACCGCTTGGATCTGTTCTGCCTTGGAAACGCGCTCGGTTGGGACGGGTGACGAAACGCTTGATCCCGGCGCTGGTGCTGGCGCTTGCGGGCGCAGGGCTGGTGTGGACGCTGCAAACCGGTCGAAGCCTGTTGGGACCGGTGGGTTTGTTTCTTGGGGCTTGGTTGGTTTTTGGTACGCTGACCGAATTATGGACCCGGGCCGGACGCAGTCATGATCTGCGCCGATTGGTGAGGTTGCCGCGCGCCGACTGGGGCAAAGCCTGCGCTCATGCCGGGCTTGGGGTAACAATTTTTGGTATTGCCGGCATGACCGCTTGGCAGGTTGAGGACATTCGGGTGACCGCACTTAAGACCCCTTGGCAAGTTGGGGCCTATACGTTGCAACTCGACAAGGTAGAAGAACTCAGTGGCCCCAATTACCTGACCACAATGGGCACAGTCACCCTGCGCAAGGGGCGTCGTCTTATCGCTGAACTTACACCGGAAAAACGCTATTATCCTGTTGCGAAAATGCCCACAACAGAGGCTGCAATCGATTATCGGATTATGCGCGATGTCTATGTGGTGCTGGGTGACCCTGAGGTCAATGGTGGCTGGGTGGTCCGCACTTATATCAAACCGCTGGCCAATTGGATTTGGGCTGGGGCGCTTTTGATGGCGTTTGGCGGGCTGTTAAGTTTAAGTGATAAACGTCTACGGGTTGCGGCCGGTGCAACCAGAACACGGCCAACGGTTCCCGCCGAATGAAAGCGATTAAATGCATCTTATGTCTGGTGTGGCTTTGTGCACCGGCCTGGGCGGTTGAACCGGACGAGGTGCTGTCGGATCCCGCGCTTGAGCAACGTGCCCGTAATTTGTCACAACAATTGCGCTGTCTGGTATGTCGCAACGAAAGCATTGATGAAAGCAACGCCGGTTTGGCCCGCGACTTGCGCCTTTTGGTGCGCGAGCGCTTGGAAACTGGGGACAGTGACACAGAAGTCATGAACTTTGTTGTCACGCGCTACGGCGAATACGTCTTGCTCAAGCCCGATAGTACCGGCGCAAATTGGCTGCTGTGGGCCAGCGGACCGTTGACGCTGCTGTTTGCCGCCGGGGTCGTTGTGTCGTTTTCCCGTCGCAGGGCAAAAGACCCTCAAATAGCTGCGGCCGCATTAAGTGCAGAAGAGACCGAGGCCCTGAGAAAACTGCTGGACGATTGACACTGGGATTTAAAGATCTTCTTTGCTAGCTTGAAGCTGCGGGATGTACAGTGTGTAAAAGAGTGATGGATCTGAGATGATATATGAAACTATTGATTTAAATATTAAAGACAATGTTGCGGTATTGACCCTTGACCGACCGGAGGTGATGAACGCGTTGAACGCGCAAATGCGGGCGGAAATTCTGCATGCGGTCCGCCACAGCACCGAGGTCGCGAGGGTTTTGGTGATGACCGGTGCGGGCATTGCGTTTTGCAGCGGTCAGGATCTGAACGACAGCGGGGTGGTGGGAAAAATTGATCTTGAACGCAGTTTGCGAGACCAATATAATCCGATGCTACAGGCCATTACCGATAGCCCTATTCCCACCATCAGCGCCGTGAACGGTCCGGCGGCCGGTGCAGGCGCCAATCTGGCACTCGCAGCGGATGTGGTGATTGCTGCAGATAATGCGTATTTTGCTCAGGCTTTCACCCGCATCGGCCTGATGCCAGATGCCGGTGGCACCTATACGCTGCCAAGGCGCATGGGAATGGCCAAAGCAATGGGGGCTGCGCTGTTTGCCGAGAAAATCAGCGCCCAGCAGGCCGAGGATTGGGGGATGATATGGGAAGTCGCCGCACCAGACGGGTTCGATGCCCTATGGAAAAGTCGCGCCGCACATTTGGCAAACGGACCGTCGGTTGCCTATACCCATACCAAAACCGCGCTGAGCCACAGTTTGCAGAACACTTATGAACAGCAATTGATGCTGGAGGCAAAGCTTCAAGGCGATTGCGGCAAAACTCGGGATTTCAAAGAGGGCGTGCTGGCATTTCTGGAAAAACGGCCTGCGGTATTTGAGGGCCGGTAACAGTTGTTTTGAAAGCCCGTGTACCCGTGTTTCTGTGTCAGAAGGGCATTTTTACGCTGGGGCCAGATCTGCGACAGCCGCTTTTATAATCCATCCATTTACAACCGCCCCCGCGAAAACGCCCCCGCAAAAACGTTCCCGAGAAAACGTCCCCGCGCGGGTTCATTGCGCCCCGAGAGTTCAGCGGTTTTCAATATCCACATAATCACGCGCGGTTTCGCCAAGATACAATTGCCGGGGCCGGCCAATTTTCATCTGCGGATCAGTGATCATTTCTTTCCACTGCGATATCCAGCCAACCGTGCGAGACACTGCAAAAATTGGTGTGAACATCGAGGTGGGAAAGCCCATCGCCTCTAGGATGATGCCCGAATAGAAATCGACGTTTGGAAATAGTTTCTTTTCGATGAAATAAGGATCGCTCAGAGCCATTCGTTCCAGTTCTTTTGCGATCTGCAGCAGTGGGTTATTTTCCACACCTAACAGCTCCAGCACTTCGTCGGCGGATTGTTTCAACACGGTCGCCCGCGGGTCGGTGTTTTTATACACCCGGTGGCCAAAGCCCATCAGTCGATACGGATCATTTTTGTCTTTTGCTCTGGCAATAAACTCGGGAATACGGTCAACCGAGCCGATCTCGCGCAGCATTTCTAGACAGGCCTGATTGGCACCACCATGCGCCGGGCCCCACAGACAGGCAATGCCCGCAGCAATACAGGCAAACGGGTTGGCCCCTGAGGATGACGCAAGCCGCACGGTCGATGTCGAGGCGTTCTGTTCGTGATCGGCATGCAGGGTGAAAATTCTGTCCATTGCCCGCGACAGGATCGGATTAACCACGTAATCTTCTGCAGGCACAGCAAAGCACATGCGTAAAAAGTTTGAGGCGTAATCGAGATCGTTACGGGGATAGACAAAGGGCTGGCCGACAGTAAACTTATACGCCATCGCCGCTATAGTTGGCATTTTTGCAATCAGTCGGAACGACGCGATCTCGCGTTGGTGCTCGTCGGTGATGTCGGTGCTGTCATGATAAAAGGCTGACATTGCGCCAACCACACCGGTCATAACTGCCATTGGGTGGGCATCGCGTCGGAAACCACGGAAAAAATACATCATCTGTTCGTGTATCATCGTGTGGTAGGTCACAATATTTTCAAACTCTTCCAATGCGGCTGCCTTGGGCAATTCACCATAGAGCAACAGATAGCAAACTTCGAGAAAATGCGACTTGCCGGCCAGTTGATCTATTGGATACCCGCGATGCAGCAATTCACCCTTATCGCCATCGATAAAGGTGATGCTGCTGTCACACGATGCTGTTGAGGTGAAGCCAGGGTCATAGGTGAACATCTTTGCCTGAGCGTACAGTTTGCGAATATCAATGACGTCCGGCCCCGCAGAGGGGGACATAACCGGCAAATCATAAGAGGTGCCGTCCACGGTCAGTGTCGCATATTTTGTTGCTTGAGCCATCGTCAATCCTTCATATCGGTCACCCAGAAGACTGCGCAAGCTGCGCGTTCTGGAGATCAGTCTGTTATCTCTTTTGCAGATATGTCTGTTAATCTGGCAATTGTATCTTGGCGTCCCAGCACCAGCATCATATCGAAAACGCTTGGCGTTGCGGTGCGCCCTGCGAGGGCCGCTCTTATCGGTGCGGCTATTTTACCAAAACCAATGCCGCGCGTCTCGGCGATTTGTGACGTTACTCTCTCCAAATCGTCACGGGTCCAAGTAACATTTTGCAAATGCGGCGTCAACTCGTGTAGAATGCTAATCCCAGTGTTATCCAGCGTGGACTGGGCTTTAACGTCTGGTGTAATTGGCGTTTCAGCTAGAATAAACTGGGCTTTGTCAATGAGTTCCGCAAAATCACGCGCGCGTTCTTTTAGGCAATACATCGCCGATAGCATCTGCGCCGCAGTCTGATCGGAAAGTTTGGGCGCGCCGGTCACGGCCAGAAACGCCTGCAATTCATGCAGCAGCGCAGCATCGTCGGTGGTGGCAATATGCTGGCCGCTTAATTTGCTGAGCTTTTTGAAATCAAACCGCGCAGGTGATTTTCCGATGCCGCCAAAACCGAACCATTCCTGCGCCTGCGTATCGGTGAAAAACTCGTCATTTCCATGTGCCCACCCCAATCGGGCGAGATAATTGCGCATCGCTGCCGCCGAATATCCCATGGCGTGATATTCATCCACACCCAACGCCCCATGACGCTTGGACAACTTTTTGCCATCGCTCCCGTGGATCAGCGGTATGTGAGCCCAGACCGGTATCTGCCAGCCCATTGCATGGTAAATGGTCATCTGGCGGGCGGCATTGTTCAAGTGATCGTCGCCCCGTATCACTGTCGTCACCCCCATATCATGATCATCCACAACCACGGCCAGCATATAGACAGGGGTGCCGTCCGAGCGCAGCAAAACCATATCGTCGAGCTGGTCATTATTGATGGTGACATCGCCTTGCACCTGATCTGCAATCACTGTTTTGCCGCTCTGGGGGGCTTTGATCCGCACGACATAAGCGCCTTGCGGATGATTGGCTGCCTCCACATCCCGCCACGGGCTGCGAAACAATGTCGAGCGTCCCGCCGCACGGGCCTGATCGCGAAAAGCGGCTATTTCGTCTTGTGAACTGAAACATTTATACGCCTTGCCAGCCGCGAGCAATTCATGGGCCACATCGGCATGCCGCACCGCACGTTCAAACTGCGTTACCGGCTCGCCGTCATAGTCAAGCCCGAGCCAATCCATCCCGGTAAAAATGGCTTGTGTTGCCTCTGGGGTTGAGCGCGCCCGATCCGTGTCTTCGATCCGCAACAAAAACTTGCCACCGCGCCCCCGGGCATACAGCCAGTTGAACAGCGCAGTGCGTGCGCTGCCAATGTGAAGATACCCAGTGGGTGAGGGGGCAAAGCGGGTGATAATCTGGCTGGACATTGAAGTTTAACCTTTGGTTAAGCAAAACGCTGATACTTTCGCGCTCTGTCTAACCATCCGTCTTAGGAGGGGCAAGCACAGGCATGACCCGATTATTTTCTACTGCGTTCTGGGGCGATATTTTCTGGCAGCAAAAACCGCATCTGACCGACTGGGCCCCCGTGTCATTTGCTGTCGGTATTGGAGTGTATTTTGGGCTTGCCTCAGAACCTTCACCTGTCTTGCTGTTGGGGGGTATTGGTCTCAACTTGCTGGCTTTGTATATGTGCAAAAACTGGAATTCCGCATTTAAAATGGCAATTGCAGCGCCGCTGCTGGTCATATTTGGGGTCGGTTGGGCAAATGTATCGGCGCTGTATAAGGCGTCTGCGGTTTTGAAATATCATTATTACGGTCCAATTGAGGGGCGGATTGTTAAGGTTGACCGGTCTGCTTCTGATGCGCTGCGTTTGACACTTGACCGGGTGGTCCTGCGCCGGCTTACCCCCAAGCAGACGCCAGAACGGATACGGGTCTCGCTGCACGGCGCTTTATTTGACTTCAAACCAGTGCCGGGGGAAACAATTATGCTCATGGGACATTTATCGCCGCCTGCGGGCGCGGTAGAACCATCAGGCTTTGATTTCAGACGTTACGCTTGGTTTTTACGTCTTGGAGGTTTAGGCTATAGCCGCACACCTGTTGTGGTGCTGACACCTGCAGGGAGCGCGCTGGCATTAGCGCGGGTACGCATGCGCATATCCACCCGCATCCAAGCGGCGCTACCCGGTCAACTGGGGGCTTTTGCTGCCACATTGCTCAGTGGCGACCGCTCTGGTTTGAATTCACAGACCTTGCAGATTTTACGACAGACGAATTTGGCGCATTTACTGGCAATTTCTGGCCTGCATATGGGGTTGCTGACTGGATTTATTTTTACCGTATTAAGGCTGGCTGTGCTGTTTCTGCCCGGATCTGCCCGCCATTGGCCCGCTAAGAAAATTGCGGCATGCGGCGCGATACTGGCCGGGGCTTTCTATCTGGCTTTATCGGGCGGCAATGTCGCTACAGAACGTGCTTTTGTGATGGTTTTAGTGGGGTTTGGCGCTTTGTTTTTTGATAAACGGGCCTTGAGTTTACGGTCGGTTTCTGTGGCGGCAAGTCTGGTGCTGTTGTTGCGCCCAAGTGCCTTGCTGGGTCCAGGGTTTCAAATGTCCTTTGCCGCGACGTTGGCTTTGATAACGGCCTATACAATCTGGCGGCAAAAACGCTGGCAACTTGGCCCTAAATGGTCACAACCGATCTGGATGGTTGTGATGTCTTCGCTGGTTGCGGGGCTGGCAACCGCACCGATTGCGGCCGCGCATTTCAATTTGGTGTCGCAATATGGTCTGCTGGCCAATCTTATCTCAGTGCCGCTGATGGGCTTGGTTATTATGCCAGCCGGTGTCATCGGGGTAATGTTGATGCCGTTCGAACTTGAGAGTGGCGCGCTTTGGGTGATGGGGCAAGGGCTTGCTTGGATCCTTGGCGTGGCCGATTGGGTGGCGGGTTTCAAAGATGCGGTGCGCTATATAAAAGCGCCTGCACCTGTGGTTTTGCCATTGCTGGCGGCAAGCGCCTTATTTTCGGGACTGTGGATCGGTCGCCTGCGGGTCATCGGTGTGATTGGCTGTCTGCTTGGGTTTCTGATCTGGGTCCAGACGCCCCGACCGCTGTTGTTAATCAGCGATAGCGGCGCACTTTTGGGCATACTGGCCCCACAGGGGCGTTTGTTAAGCAAATCAAAAGGCGCAGGGTTTGTCGCCAAAAACTGGCTGCGCAACGATGGCGACGGGCGCAGCCAAGCACAGGCGGCACAGGGGTGGCAACTGGCGTTTGGGGATATGGAATGGCTGCATATTCTGGGTAAAAAAGCCGCAGCTTCCACCACAGACTGTCGCAGCGATCAGGTGGTGATTGCCAATGTCAAACTTCAAGCCCGTGGCGACTGCTTGATACTGGACGCAGCCGTTTTTTCAGCCACCGGCAGTATGGACATTGTTGCACGCGACGGGCGCTTGCAGGTCCGCACTGCCCAAAGCTATAGCGGCAACCGGCTTTGGTCGCGTCAACATTTGACACAGTCCGAGGGTGTTGCGCTTGCGCAAAAGATTGACCGGTTCACGGTTTTACTTAATAGCTCCGGATCAATCCCACCAAACGTCCCTGAACCTTGACATGACCAATTGGCAGCATGCGGGTTTCGTAGGCCGGATTTGCCGCCTCGAGTGCCACAACATCTCCCATCCGCTTAAACCGCTTTAAAGTTGCCTCATAGCCTTCGATCTGTGCCACCACAATATCGCCATTTTCAGCGATGTTGGTTTCCCGTATCACCACAATATCGCTTTCGTTGATACCGGCATTGATCATCGAGTCGCCCTTTACCTCAAGCGCGTAGTGCTGGCCTTGCCCTGAAAGCATCTGCGTCGGAACCGTCACTTGTGGCGCCTCATCCGCGATAGATTCCATCGGGATACCAGCGGCAATACGCCCGATCAAAGGCAATTGTTGGCTTTGCGTACTGTCGATTTTTTGTGCGGCAGCCGGTGCAGGAGCATTGGGCCTGCCACCATCAATTAATTTTGGCGTAAACCCGGTTTTGACCTCGCCCAGAGACTCTGGCAGTTTAACCACTTCGATTGCCCGCGCCCGATGCGCCAATCTACGGATGAACCCGCGTTCTTCAAGCGCTGTAATCAGCCGGTGTATACCCGATTTTGAGCGCAGATTTAGCGCTTCTTTCATTTCGTCAAACGAGGGTGGTACGCCGTCTTTTTGCGCCCGCTTGTGGATGAATTCAAGTAAATCGCGTTGCTTTTTCGTCAACATTTTTGAACCTCTATCACCATTTGTTTCGTGATGTTCTATAGATGTTCTTGTTTTGTGTCAAGTTCGTACCGTATTTTAGCAAAAATGGTCTACAACAGGATATAGGGCACCTCGACCCCTGCCTTAAGCTCTGGGGCATGTGGCGGGCGCACCAAAAGCGCATTTGCCTGTGACAAAACGCTTAACAACGCGCTGTCCTGACGATCAAACGGGGTTAATTGGCCGTCGTAGAAACTTGCGCGCATATAGTGTTCACGCGGACCGTTTTTTTCAATCGCACAGGCCAATGGCGCCAAGGCGTGGCGGGTTTGCTCGGCTGGTAATCCTAGCATGTGGCGGATCATCGGTGTCAGGAAAATATGACCACACACCATAGACGAGACCGGGTTGCCTGGCAGGCCGACGATGGGCGTGTCTTTGATCCGTCCCGCCATTAGCGGCTTGCCGGGGCGCATCGCCACTTTATAAAATGACTGGTCCATTCCCAAGGTTTTTCCAGCCTCGGCAACAAGATCGTGGTCACCCACTGAGGCCCCTCCAATCGTCACGATCAAATCCGCCGTCAGGGCCAAATCGAATACCATTTGCAGGGCGGGAATTGTATCGCAGGCAATGGGCAGTATGCGGACCACTGCGCCGCTGTCTTCCAGCAGGGCTTTCAGACCGAAACAATTCGAGGCAATGATTTGGTCGCTGCGGGGGTCTTGCCCCGGCATCACCAATTCATCGCCGGTCGAGATCACAGCCACAACCGGCCTACACCGCACCGGCACATGCGGTTGGTTCATCGACGCCAGCAGCGCGATATCCGCTGGGCTGAGGCGCCGCGGTGCAGCGATCATCTCACCACGTTTGAAATCAGATCCCGACGGGCGGATATGGGTTTTGGGATCGACCTCGATCACGACAATCATGTCGTCTGCGTCGCGTTTAACATCTTCTTGGATGATCACGTGTTGTGCGCCTTGCGGCAGGGGTGCACCGGTAAAAATTCGCACCGCTTCCCCCGCGCCAACCATGCCTGAGAATCGGTGGCCGGCTGCCGCCTCGCCGATCAACCGATAACGCGCGCCAGGTGCAAGGCCCGCAGTTTGCACCGCATAGCCATCCATCGCCGAGGCGGCGAACGGCGGTTGATCGCGCGCGGCCTCTACCGGGCGTGCAAGCACCCGCCCAGCCGCAAGATGTAGGGGCACGCTTTCTTCCGGGCCCGGCTCAACCAGCGTAACAAGTCTTTTAAGTGCTTCAGCAACAGTTATCATAATATTTTGCTGTCTTCTGCCATCTGATCATTTTTCCATTGCTCATATGTCCGTCCATCGTGGGCTAATTTCCACTCTGTGTGTCCATTTGTGGACCGGCCGTT
>Ga0114998_10000740_pt1 | contig 24446 bp, 25 predicted proteins | sample ArcticOcean_MG_C_5_FD_87044 | JGI IMG/M metagenome (GOLD analysis project Ga0114998, IMG submission 87044) | Marine microbial communities from western Arctic Ocean - ArcticOcean_MG_CB4_138 | ecosystem: Environmental > Aquatic > Marine > Oceanic | place: Arctic Ocean: Canada Basin | collected... | reverse complement strand
TATTCCACATGTAATGCCCATAAATTCACGGTATAAACTACTAGGGTCTCCAATCCTATTCGATACTTATACTTAAATGGTTCAATGTCGGATAATAATAGCAAGCTGCCGCGGCCCTTGAGAGTCTCTAGTAGTCTCGTAATATTTTATCCCTAGACTACAGGTACTGCAAACTTCTTATTATCCCTAGCATTAAGGTTTCGTGGGTAAGTTAATTACGATTTCGATTTATCCTACGACTTCTTAAGCAATCTAGCCATACTTTACGCTCAGCAAAGGCCAATAACGCTCCCCCGTCAAGGTATTACCGCAGCTGCTGGCACCTTTTTAGCCCGGGGTTCTAACATGTTTATTCAGTTTACTAACTTGCGGACAAACTTTACGACTCTCTTAGCCTTCCTTATTTACGGTATGTAAAAATTTCATCTTACGCGAAATGCTGGTTCAAACTCTCGTTCATTGACCAATATTCTCCACTGCTGCCAACGGTGGGATATTTCTCAGCTCCCATGTGACTGAACAACCTCACAGCCCAGCTAGGGGTAGTTAGCTTGCCTTAAAAAAAGCAACCGCCAGCCCAGTTAAGTTTAACTAGGTGCCGATTCTTTTACCGACAACATACTTCTCCCAACACCAATATACTAACAAGTAGAATTTTCTTTTTAAAAAGTGTGCGTTTCCCAAACATAAATAAATTCAATACTGGGTCTTCATTGAGGTATTAAACTTGGTCTTTCTGCTTTCCCCTTAAACGAGTTTACACGAAACAGCTCGCAGAGACTACAAAGACACTTGTACACTTTACATTTACGTTTTGCGTAAGCTTGTTGATAATGAAAGGTGTATTACTCACCCTTACGCCACGAAAATTATAGCACATAATTTCCGTTCGACTCGCATGTGTCAATACACCACGCACGCGTTCACTCCGAGCCACAGTCAAACTCATAATATGTAAAATACAAATAAAAAATCCATTAATTATAAATCTTAGTAGTTAGTCTAGAATACTGTTGAGTAGAACTACTTTTTTAGCTATTTTTCTCTTTAGCCGCCCTTTTTTTTTCCGCTTCATCATGGAGTGTGGTTTTAAGTTAGTGAACAGAACGTATTTGAAATGAAAACCTCGGTGCAGTACATTTTCGTCTACGGAATAGGTAGGCGTTTTAAACGGGTGGTCGTAATTTTTTTGGCCAGCATTAAGGATAGTACTGACTATATCTCTTAGAAAAAGAGGGACTCCCTTAATCCTAAGCACCAAACGCCCTAAGCCTGTGTATATCATTACTTTTCTTAGAAAAGAAGCCGACAACAGATAAGAAGTTTTTTGCCTGAGAAAAGCTTTTGTTTTCGAAAAAAATTTGGACACCATACCTAGCGAATTGTTAAAAAAAACTTGCGATTTTCCATTTTTCTGAAGAAACGGGAAAAACCTTATTCGTTTAAAATTTAAATTCAAGTAGTATTGTTCTCTAATTTTAACATTGATTTTATTATATAAATATGGTCTTAGTGTAGTGGACGCTATCTTAGCGTACAATAAAGTTCTACACTTTATTAAATACACATTGGTACCACTGTGGTTACCAATTGTACCATAGAAGTTATTTCTACTTCTATTGTTAATAGTAATATTATTATTACTATTATTATTACTATTGTTAATAGTAATATTATTATTTATATTATTATTATTTATATTATTATTTATATTATTATTTATATTATTATTTATATTATTATTTATATTATTATTATTTATATTATTATTTATATTAACCTTGCATTTGTCCACACTTAGCATTTTCATGTTTTTTTTAATGATGTTAAAGCGGTTTTTTGTACTTTGTGTCGAGTTACGCATGTTGAGAAGAGTTGGATTCGAACCAACGTCGGTATTACCAACAGATTTACAGTCTGCCGCCTTTGACCACTCAGCCATCTTCCCATTTTGTTGTGTCACCTTACGGGTTATACACTACCGCACGGTGTATGGTACCTTCAGTGAGGGACAATACAAAGTTTTAATAGCTCAGTTGGCTAGAGCGCAAGGCTGAAAACCTTGAGGTCGGTGGTTCGAGCCCACCTTAAAACATTTTGATCGGCGATAACTACAAATTCTTTTTTAAAACTATATTGTCTGGACAAAGTTTTTCCTTTATAGACAACCAATCCCATAAACTAAAAGAGGACAACCTTTTTTTAGCTTCGGGTTCTCTTTACTACCTGTGTCTTCACCTAAGGCTTTCTTCCCCGTTTTATTTAACGCAGTTAGTCGATATATTTTCATACGAAACGGCTCTCAACGCGCGGCCTTCTTCCTCAGGTGGGGGCGTAGCCGGTCGTAACGTGGGGTCCTTTTCAAAATCTACGACTTCGTTAGTAGTTTATAATTTTCACGCTATGTCTACCCAAAACCGCTTTTTCGTCTTTTCGGGTGACTTATTTCCCTCTTCAAAGGCTACTAAAGCTGGTTTTACTTCGTCTCTGTTTTCGATTTCGGAGCTTTTCTATTCCGCAAATTGACTAGAACGCGAAGTTTCAGAACTTAGCGGCGTGGTCTTCTTGGGTAAAAAAGACTTGCGAAATCTTATGTTACAATACGGAGACTCTTCCGCTCCTTTCCAAAAGTCGTTTCCGACCATAGGTTTAAAAGAAATGTTCTATAATCCAGTGAAGGACGTAATCGTCCAAAGCCCCGTAACATTACAAATTTAAAGTTACGAGCAAGTACCGAGCTATCGTCTAAAGGTTAAGACATTAAACTTTCACTTTAATAATGTAGGTTCGAGTCCTGCTAGCTTGATATCCAACAACTGCTATCCAGTCGCAAGAAAAAACTACTTACCGCTCGCAACTTGTGTAAACACAAAGTTTCCTATACCATGAAGTTCGTCTCACTGTTTTCACCAGGTACAATAAAAAATTTTAGGCTCTTTATGCGTTCAATGCCGTCTACTGCCACGAGTGAAAACTCTCGGCCAGGCAAAGATAAGTCTAAAATATTAATTAAGCAGTCTTATGTTTTATTAGTTTGGTTTTTTTACTTGACTTCTTTATCCGCTTCGTCCCCCAATAAAAAAGATAAGACTGCTATCCCAGGTTTTTTCGTGTATCCTAAAAAAGTCACTAAGTTTACCATACTGAAAGCTCCCATGGCCCACAAAACTTTTTCGCAGGAACAGATATCTTTTTCCTCATACTCATTTAGCCTAACCTTTACTGTTAACTTGCAGGCCCCCGTACCTTGCTCTAAAGGTGCGATGCTGCACCTCCTAGAGTATTTTAACGGGCTGCGTTTGTTTTATGGTACTAATATGCTCTTCTTAAAAAATTTCAGGGTTCTTTTCTTAGTGCAGGACACCACTTTTTTTTCGTATTACACGTTCGCGCGTTGGCGTACGCGCAACGCTTCGCTCAGGCTCTTAAAGAGTCGTTAGCGTCCGTTATTCATGCGCTTGTTATTACGCCCACATGATGAAATTGGTAGACATGCAAGGCTTAAAACCTTGTCCTTAGGGGTCCTGGTTCAAGTCCAGGTGTGGGTAACATAAACTTTTTTTTAAAGATCGCAGCTTATACTTTACTAGTGGGTTTGGTTATGTTCTTAGCGTGCCCCATACAGCTGCTCTTACTGCTAGTGTCACCCAAGTTATGTAACTGCGCTTTTCTTTTTCTACTTGCGAAGTCTCGGTGTGTGTCGCTAAGTTTGTGGTCTGCTGGGCACTTGGGGCTTCCTCTCTCAGTGTTTTCTGGGCAAGTTGCCGCAGTGCACATACTTTTCTTTTTTTATGTTTTTATGGGCTTAGTAGCTACCACGTTCTATATGTTATGTTTTTTTTAAATTCGTATATGCTCTGAAGTTTTGTTTTTTTTTTCCTATTCGTATACATCACACTATTCTACTCGTTCGTTATATACTTATTACCGGTAACACTTTCGAACGCTAACCTATCACTGGTTAGTAACCGTCGATCGGCTTTTTATTTTATATCAGGCCTCGAGTGTCTCTACCTCAAACTATTGCCACTAGTACTGATGTTAGCTATTAACGTTCTTTGGGTTTCTAGTTCGGTAACTGCTTGGTTTGGTAACCTAGTTTTTACGTCTTTTCAGTCTAAGATGGTATTTTTCACTATATTTATTTTTTGGGTTATTTTGATTGTTTTTGCGAACGTGTCGTTTTTTTCATCCAATGAGGTTTACGATTTTTTCATAGTCAAGTATCATTTTTTTTTTTGGGTTACCATTCTGTTCTTTTCTAATTCTCTGTTTTCTCTATTTTTTGTAATCGAAGTTCTATCGGCGCTGATTTTTTTGTTTTTGGTTTCCTCAACGTATTCAACTTTATTTTTTTTCCGTAACGTTGCTCTTGAGTTCTCAAACTTTTTTCAAAATACTACTCCGTTCACTTTTATACACTCAATTCTATTTTTTTATTGGGTTTCATTACTTTCCTCTTTAAATTTATTTGTGTTTTCTATCTTTATTTACAAGTATTTAGTCACTTTTGACTGATATTTAATTGAGTATATATTCTTGTACCTACTGAAAGTATCTGCAGTGAAAGATATATTTACTATCGGTTTATCTTGATTTTTTATGGTCTTTTCTATTTTTTTAAAGTGTGGTATCGCCCCCTTTTTTATATGAAAACCTACGTTTTTTAAGGGTATGCCTCTTGTTGCCTTGTTTTTTTATATCTCTTTTTTTTATTTTTTTATTTTTCTGTTTTTTATTTACTTTTTAACTTCCTACTTTTCAACGATTTTCTATTTTTATGCCTTAGTTACTCTGTTATTTATCTCTGCTGGCCTTGTTACCCTCCTGTTCATACTAAGTGAGGCCTTCTTTTTAAAAGTTTTTTTCGCTGTAAGTAGCCTGCTAAACTCTCTACTCGTCTTACTTGCCTTGCTTTCGTTCCACCCAACCTCTTTCTGCTTCTTTCTGTAACGCACCCCCACATAAGTTTACTTGGCAGTAATGAAAAGTCCTAAGAACACCCACCAAAAAAAACTTTGAGTTTTACGCAAATCTAACGTCCCGAGTCTTAGCAATTTTTTCGCAGTTACCAGGTATAGCAAGCTCTCTCTTAGGTTTAAGAATCCAGAACCGTTAACATGAAAAAAGAAAGCTTTTAGGGCTAGGCGCAGTGACTTCCGAAAAACTATATTTTCCACAAACCTTTGCTATACTTTCGTGAGAACCCCCTAGTAAAGGCACATTATATTTGGTATACATTAACTTTGTCACTGACCTAAATATTTACTTGTACCTCTATATGTTTATATACAATTTGTCTGTTATCGGCTTGTTCTGGGTATTTTTTTCCTTCGTCAATAGCGATATAAAAACGCTTTACTCGTTTTCGCTATTTAGCTTTGACAGCTTTTACTTGTTTTTTTTGACCGTACTAATATTCTCTCTAGCCGGTGTACCCCCATTTATGGGATTTTTTTCTAAATTATTCTTACTCAATATACTCGTAAACAAAAACTTCTACTATTTATACTTTTTACTTTTCGTCATAATTCTACTGGGACTATATTTCTACGTCCAAAATATTCGTTTTTTACATTCTTCCAATTTAAAAAACGCGAACCGTATTTACTGGCAAGGTTCGGAAAAAGTTCAGGTTATGTTTTCTTACTTTGCGCTCGTAAACGCTTTTATCGTTTGTAACGGGGTCGTCTATCTAGACGACTTATTGCTCATATTTACATGACTATTTTCATAGCGCAGAGCTATACACACAAGTATATTTGGTACTGCAACCTAAAAAAATAAAGCATAAGTCAATACATAAAGGTCGTTACATGCGCGCGAACCTAGCACGCTTTGCTTTAAATTTTGGCACAGTGGGTCTACTATTAACGCGGCCGCTGCAAGTAAGTAGCCAGAGACTTTTTCGACTGCGTTTATTTATTAAGAAAGCCGCTAAGCGAACAGATTATACCCTACGTAAGGTTTGGTTAAACGCTTTCCCTCATTTACCGCTGACTAAAAAACCAATTGGTTCCCGTATGGGAAAAGCAAAAGGTAAATTAAGTATATGGTACGCTCAGTTGTATCCGGGTACAGTCTTAATAGAATTCAAGAATCTTCGCTTTGGGCGAGCTGTATATTATACCACGCAGCTTCAGTCGCGTATTAAAGGTAGGGTTAAGGTAGTTTACCGCGAACGTTTACGTGTTGATTTGCCGCTTTCTAAAAGCAAAAAAATGACCGTTCAAAGTTTTTGGTAACCAGAATTAACAAGCCTACCCCAGACAGTATTTTATGACAACTTTACATTTACTACTTCATGTTCAACCTAGTTCTTTTCTTCGTAGTCTTTTTCTTGTTAAGAATGACTATATTCACGTCGTCTGTTCAAAAGTATTTTCTCCAATACATGGGACAGGTCTTCTTAGCTCAGTCGCTGTTTTTTTTGTTTTTTACCCTTTTGACGCTAAATTATTTGCTAAACATGTATCAAAGCTCTGGACTTTTCGACTTTGGGGGATTTTCCGTCCTAGCATGTACGTTAGAACAGCGGTTTATTAGTTTAAACGCGCTATCTTTAAACTTAATTGACGTCTATTTATACCCCTTTATTTACGTGTTTTCTTTAATTACTGTTCTTTCAATAGTCTTTTGTTTGTCGTATAACAAAGACGAATCTTTTAGCTTTATGTTTTACTGTCAGGTTATACTGTTTGCGGGCTACCTTTTGTTTTTTACCAACTCATTAATAATCTTTTTTTTCGCTTACGAAATGCTCTTAGTACCGAGTTTTTTTATACTTTATAAGTTTGCTAAGACCCGGCGATGTGTAGAAGCTGCCTACCTCATGTTTTTCTGGACCCAGTTTGGTGCGTTATTTTTGATTTTCGGTTTCTTATATATTTTCTTAATAGTAGGTAATTCTAACTTTGAGGTAGTTTCTTATTATTACTTTTCCCCACTCGAGGTCAATTTTTTATTCGTCTGCTTTCTGTTTGGTTTTGGTGTTAAGTTACCTATTTGGCCTTTTTACGGGTGGTTGCCTAAAGCTCACGTCGAAGCTTCTACTAACTTCTCTATTTTTTTAAGCGGTGTTTTAGTCAAGTTCGCGTTTTTCGGCCTATTTAAGTGTTTACTCGCTTTGGAGCTAGAGCCGACGTTTATTTACGTGTACCCCTTTTTGATACTTGGTATTGTGGATACGGTTTTCAAGCTTTTTTACCAAATAGACCTCAAGAAATTGGTCGCGTATTCTACTGTAGTCGAGATGCACTGACTTACGATATGTATCATAAGCGGTCAGTCTAGTCTAATGCTAGCATCTTTCGCTATGTTAATCAGCCACGCGCTAATATCTACGAATTCGTTTTTATTAGTAGACGCCATCGCTCGTAGATTCAAGACTCGACTAATCACGGAAATACACGGCCTTAATTATTTAACGCCTAAACTTTTCTTAGTAGTACTCTTAAATGTTTTAATATTCCTGGGTTTTCCTGGTTCTATATTTTTTGTCTCTGAGTTTCTGTTTTTCTCGTTTTTCCTGGATTTATTTCCCCTTGCTGCTGTGTTCCTGCTAGTCTTTCTTTATTTACTCGGTCCCACTTTTTTCTTTAGGTCTTGGATGAATGTCATGTTTGGCTTTTCAAACACTTTGTTAAAATCTCTCCCAATGGATATATCGCTTCGGGAGTTTACGCTTTTTACCGGTATCCCCCTTTTAATGTATTGGTTAGGTGTATCTTGACAGTTTTTTGTTATCTAGTATATGTGGCAACCTGCAAACAATCCGCTTACCGTAAACGGCTTTTTAAGAAGCCTAGTCTAAAATACGCAAAACCAACTCTAAACCGGTGTCCCATTTTAAAACGATGCCCACAAGTAAAAGGTATTGTCACCAAAGTTACGACAATGAGCCCCAAAAAACCTAATTCGGCTATCCGCCATGTCGCAAAGGTTGGCCTTTCTAATAGCTTACGCCTTACAGCACGTTTACCAGGTAAAGGATACCTCTGTACCAAGTACAGTCGCGTATTGGTCCGGGGGGGTCGGGCCAACGATCTACCTGGGGTAGGCTACTCAGCGATTAGGGGTGTTTTTGACTTTTCCCCTGTTGTAAGTAAAAAGAAACGCCGCTCCGTTTACGGTGTCATACGACCCATTGGCTTCACAAAATTCGTACGTAGATCACTGCGTAGACTATAAATTATATTTAATGCGAGTAGAATGACTAACATCAAGAGTTTTATCACTTATAAACTGAGCACGCGCTGGGTCTCTTTGACCTTTAACTTTTGGTCTAGCCTGCTGTGCTGTAGAGATGATGCACGCGGCCGTTAGCCGGTACGACATGGATAGGTTTGGGATTATTTTCAGGGCCTCACCGAGGCAATCTGATTTAATCATAGTTGCTGGTACCTTAACAAACAAGATGGCCCCTTCATTACGCAGACTGTACGAACAAATGACGGAGCCCAGGTGGATACTATCTATGGGAAGCTGCGCCAACGGTGGCGGCTACTACCACTATTCTTACTCCGTAGTAAGAGGCTGCGACAGAATCTTACCGGTAGACACTTACGTTCCTGGGTGTCCCCCGACCGCCGAGGCCCTCCTATTCGGCTTAATTCAATTGCAGGGTAAAATAGGATTCACTTTATCCGAGTTAAATAACTCTAGTGAGTGGTACGGTAATTCGCATATTTAACAATTTTATATTTAATGGATTTTAGTTCAAGTTACAATATTAACGGCTCAGTTTTAAAATATAAAAAGTTACGCGCTCGGCAAGGACTTAGAATCTTTAGGTATACCACTAAATTTAAGAAGTTCACGTTTGGTGTATCTAAAAATACTCAGATACGCAAGACCTATATCAAAAAAAAAAGAAAAAGCTCTAATATTGTTTTTCAGAAGCTTACGTACTACTGGTGTAATTCGTACCTAAAAAAAAAAAGTATCGAGAGTTTTTTTTACTTCATGTTCTCGTTCGCCTATTTTGTACCGATACCCCATGTAAGTTTCATTTACAAAAAAGTACAGCACCGAAGTTTCGTAGAAACGCTTACACTAAACTTGTCTTCTGTTTCTCAAAAAACTGCGTATAACAACTCTATATTCCGTAAAAAAAAACTGTATTTTAAGGACAGCCTGCGTTATCATGAGTGCTCATATATTACGTTTCGGGGTTCCTCATTAAAAACTACTGGCCTAAGCAAGCTTCTTCCGTGGGGTATGCTGTTCGATAAACAACTATACCCCCCACGTGTGCTGACGAAGGCCATATCTTACCCGAGTCGGTACCAGAGTTTATTCTATTCTATACTTAGTGGGGTACTTCGACTAGTTATACAACTTTCCTTAACACTTAGGGGTATCTCGCAGCTGCTAGTTTTCATCAAATAAACGTATATTTAATGTTTTTAAGTAAATACCCCCTTCAGCGTCAGTCACTTAGCACCGTTTCCAACGTAGCCTTGTCTCGCGTCGGAAAAACCTCAAACGCTTCTGCCAACATAACCCGCTTTAAGACCGCACTCTGTTTACAGTCTAAATTTAAAAAATTGCTATTTTTTTCCAAGTGGGCAGCAGGCCGATCTGGAACTGGTAGGATTACAGTTTTTACAAAAGGCTCACGCAAGCGTAAATTACGCCCCACGTTTATTAATTACGCTTTTAAAAGCTCAGCTCTTTTCGTTGTTGGTGGTTTAAACTACGTAACAACCTCGAACAAGGTTACTCTACTAGTCTTCAGTTCGTCAGGCTTAGTTTCATATATTCCATTTTCACCAAGTTATTACCTGTTTATGGTGTTCCGCCTGAACTCTTTATTATCTAGTGCAAACAGTCTAAAGAGAAAAGCTTTCAATATGACGCCCTCGTTTAGAGAGCTGTACACAACTAATTACCTTTTACTGCAGCAAAAAAAAAGTCTACCTGTAAGCCTACTAGAGCTAGTACCGCTATCTGGAGTGAAGTACACTCGTAGCATGGGAACGAAGGCTTTTATAAAAAAGTTAGATACTCGTACAGGGCTCAGTTTAGTTGTTTTAAGCTCTGGGCTTAGAAAAATATTCTCAATATACTCACTAGCAACTGGTGGCCCGTCAATGTTACCTATTTTAAAAAAAGCACAACGAAACACGAAGTTTGGCTTTTATTCAGGGCTTGGTAAAAAACCGAAAGTTAGAGGAGTAGCTAAAAATCCAATAGATCACCCACACGGAGGTAAGAAGAAATCCGTCAAATACCAGCGAACTCCGTGAGGTAAAACTACTAAGTTTAAGTAGTCGACTAAGCTGTTTTATATATAATCGACTTTAAGAACATGTCAGCACCCATAAGACTTTACAACAGTAACACCCGTTTACAAAAAAATTCTGCGAAATTAAATTACTTTTCAGCAAGTGTATGGCGTCAGGTATTTCTTATAAAAGTCAATGGCGGCACTCCGCTAAAGGAGCGTCGCGTCTTTGCGAAAAGTTCTATAATACCGAATTTATTTCAAAGCTTCGAGATTAAAGTACACACCGGCGGTCGCTTCACGGGTCCCAGGTACATAAACAGGTGGATGGTAGGTTTTCGTTTTGGTAATTTCGCTATAAATAGAAAGATTGCCAAATTTAAGGCGAAGCAGTTAAAAAAAAAAAAAAAAAAATAAGGTTTGAACATATATTACAGATTTATTGAACTAAGGGACTATTTTTTGCCGGTAAACTATTTTACGTCAACAAACCGCTATTCACAATATTTTCGTATTTGCGGGGTTTTGGGCGCTCGTTCGTATCCAAAATATTCAGCCGCTTAGAGCTTAATTTTTCCATTAATTTACTTCAGACTGATCTTGTAAACTTAAACTTGCAGAGTCGCCGTGAGCTAATATACCTCTTCAACAATTTGTTCTCGCAAATAAACTCGGTTAATAATATATATGAAGACGCGAAAAGGTTACATATAATACGTTTATACTTAATAAGATCTTATAAGGGTTGGTGCCACGCTCTTGGAAAGCCTGTCAGGGGTCAGAGAACATGGTCGAACGCTTGATCTTCATATAAGTCCAACCGTACTTTGCGCCAGTTCATTATAGAAACTGTACGTAAAATGTCCAAAACGAAAAAAGTCGAAAAAATTAATTACCGCTTAGTAAAAAAAAAATACGGTGTAGGTGAGGGGAAACTCCCCCCTAGCACAAAAAAAGCTCAGGTGTGGTTTTAGTTTTTACTTTTCGCCTGGAACCCCAATAAAAGAAGGTATTTACGATAACTATTTTTTAACAAGTAACAAAACGTATTTCTCTTATGAAGCTAAATTCTACGCATCTAGTTATAACCTTGTTTCGCTTTTCTATAAAAATTATTTTTTTAATAAGAAGTTATTTTTTCTTGGGAACCTTATTAATGGGGACTTTTTTGCTTTTACACGCATTTTTTCCTCGAAGAAGGTGCTACGCGTGCGTTTAGTTAAACCCCGCCTTTTACGTTTTCAGAACCAAGACATATACAACCTATTTTTGCTAACTCGTGGAAATTACGGTAAACGCGTCAGAAATTACTACCGCACTAAACTAAGTAAATCTCGCAATCTTTCGAAGGTGGTAAAAACCAAGTCTTTCAGGCAGGTACCGACAGCTTTAACGCCTGCGCGCCAAGTTGAGGTAATGATACGCACTACTGTGTCTTCTAGTAGCCTTGTATATGCACCGCAAAAGCTAGTTTCACGTACAGCCCGGAAGCAATTAAGGGCTCTAACGTACTCAAAGCGGGTTTATAGATTTAGACATTTTAATGTACTTAGATTCATGTCGCAAAGAGTTTTCACTGCCGCCTCTATGCTACGTAGCCCTGCTCGAGTTTCACAGAGTACCCCCACTATTAGCCCACTACCAAGAGATTTAAGCCTACTAACACCAAACAGGCTACTTGCTTCTAGTCATAGTTTCAAGGGTAACACTCGGGAGTTATTTAGTTCTTTAAGCTGCGTAAACCGCCCTAAACACCCCAGTACTAGCATAGTACCTTCAAATTCAAAGTCCTTTATTCTTCACTATGTGGGTCTACTTTTACTATCTAAGTTAAATTTCCGCATGCGCCTTGGGTCACGTATACTATCTACCATTAGGAAAAAGCTCTATTCTTTTATGAAGCCGAATGAGTTAAGGTTCCGCGCTTTTTCCGCACGTAGGCGTTTGACTACGATCAGACTCATACGTGGTTTGGGTAAGTCAACGTTGGTAGGTCGTAAATGGTTGTCTAAGAGCTACCTCTACAGCTTTTTTAAAGACGGTTACAAGAGGTTCAGTGCCGACGCCTCAAAATATGCTCCCAACAGCCCAATATTTCGTCTCAACCCACAAACTAGCACAAATATGTATCACCGTGAAAATCTTTTCTCTTTTTTTTCATCAGCAGAAGGGCGCGTTAAAACCATAAAAAGAGACGTATCTATAGAGCGTATACGTTTTAAACCCGGTTACCAGCGCCTGTGACGTAAGTTTAGATTGGCTCTAGCGGAGTCACTCAACTACAAGTATGTTTATCAACAACAGTTAACCAAGTATTTGATAAAGTTTTCAAGAAAAATACCGCAACGCTCATATTACACACATGAGAGTGTTCTTAAGAACGTTATTCTTTACTCGCGCCTAATTCCAGATCTATCGATGCTGAAAATGCTACTTTCAAACAAAATTATTTTTTTAAATCACCGCCTAGTTTCCAGTTATTTAATATACGTTTACAAGAACGACTTTATTCAGTTAGAAATCACTATTTGATTTTACATCTTTTCTAAGTGGATGCTTCTTTGAACTCGTGCGCGTAACATGAAGTTTAAGCGTCTCGTTTACCGAAAGTCCTTAGCTGGTAAGTATAAGGTTATGAAGCAGCGTAAACAAAAAAGTTACTACACCCCCAAGTGAATATTTTTGGTGAACTTTGACTTCATAGATGTTAAGCCTTTCTTGGAGGTAGACTACCTAACGCTGTCTTTTTTTATAGTATACGATTTTAGGTTTTTTTACTTTTATAAGCCGGAAGCCTTTACCGAAAACAAACTTAACATTTATCGTCTTTACAATTGAAAATACCTAAATTAGTGTGCAGAGCCTAGAGGCTTACAGTTTTATTATGCGTTCGAACACATTTAATTTCTGACAACCACCCTTTTTGAGCAACTCCTACCACGAGCGAAAAATAAAAAGTTTCGTACTAAATTTCGGCCCACAACACCCAGCTGCACACGGAGTTCTGCGGTTAGTCGTTCAACTTAGCGGCGAGCTAGTAGAGCGGGCTGACCCCCACGTTGGTTTTTTACACAGGGGTACCGAAAAATTAATAGAGAAGAGAACCTACCTGAAGTCCATACCCTACTTTGACCGCTTAGACTATGTTTCGATGATGACACAAGAGCACGCTTTTTGTCTTGCCGTTGAATCCCTACTAAAAACAACTTCACACTCGGCTTTGTATGTCCAAATACGGGTGTTATTTGACGAGCTCACCCGAGTATTAAACCACTTGCTAGCTCTCTCGTGCCACTCTTTAGACGTTGGGAATATGTCCCCATTATTTTGGGCCTTCGAAGAAAGAGAGCGTCTCATGGAGTTTTATGAGCGTGTCTCGGGGGCACGTATGCATGCGGCGTTCTACCGCCCAAACGACGTAGACTGGACTGGCCTCAACCACCAATTTTTCCTTGACGTAGCACTTTTCTCGCGTGACTGCTTTAAATCTCTCACAGAGATTTTCGCAGTTTTGACCACGAATAATATTTGAAAAAGCCGGTTAGTAGGTGTTGGAAGCATAAACTTAAATGACGCAATTTCTTATGCTGCGACTGGCCCCATGATACGTAGTATAGGCCTTAAGAAAGACATAAGGCTTTACAATTCCGAGACATACGCCTCTTACTGGTTTTTGTCAATCCATAGTTTTCTTGGAAAGCGTGGTGACAGTTATGATCGTTTCCTAATTCGAGTTCGTGAAATGTATGAAAGCATAAACATTGTTTTTCAGGTTTTGGGTAACCTGACTAATTTTAAATCACAGGACAAGAACTTAGTTACCCAAAAATCAGATTTTTTCTCGTTTTTCAACTTCTTATACAAGTTGAAGAAGAACCAGTTAAATCGAAAGACAAAGTACAATTCCATGGAAACTCTAATTAGGCACTTTAAGGAGTATAGCGAGGGAACTACCGTGCCTAGGGGTTTTACGTATAACGCAGTCGAAGCTCCCAAGGGTGAGTTTGGTGTGTCTATAATCTCAGATGGTACGCCCAAGCCTTACAGGTGTAAAATTCGTACCCCGGCTTACCATCACATGCATATGATGTCTCGCATGGCTCAGGGACATTATATGGCTGACATTGTTACTATACTCGGCTCCCAGGACATAGTCTTTGGTGACGTAGATAGATAATATGTTATACAAGTATACTTGACACGCCACGAGCAATGAATACGTTTGGACGCTTTTAAGCGAGAGATATATATCAAAGAGGAAATTAAGAAAAAAATCCTAAAGTCCATAAAAAACAGCAGCAAAGCATCGGTTTCCCAACGTTACTTAGCTAATTTCCATCTATCACGCTTAAGGAGAGTAGGAACTGTTACTAAGGTTAACAACAGGTGTGTCGAGAGCGGAAGAGTGTGGGGTGTAACTTCATACACTAACTACTCCCGGTTTGTAACTAGGAGAGAGCTATATAACTCTAACCTCCCTGGTTTTAGACGTGCAAGTTGATAATTTTACTATACGACGGCTTTACCTGCTTTTTTTTGGCATGAATGTTCTCTACATTTAACTTATTAGTAAAAACCTTAACTTTCCTTATTTTTTTAAACTTCATATGTGAAAAACTTTTCGTAACCGTTGCTTATTTCACTCTACTAACCGAAGTTGCTGAGACTTTCGGCGCAATGCTTGCTACGGCTATGCTAACAAACTTTATGGTTTTGTCTACTTCTGTCACTCACTCATTCACACTAACCGTAGCTACGCTAGTTACGTCACCTGTACCGCAAATATTGTCTTTTGGGCTAGTAGCTAAGCTACGTACTTTGCACTTCCACGCAGTTTAGCCTCAATTTTTATGCGTTGATACCAATTTTTAGTAAACGCTATTATTTTTTGAACATTCTCGCACCGCATCCAGTGGTTTCTGTTGCAGTTAGAATTCTATTACGGTTTTGTTTTTCATTTAGTAAGCCATACGCAGTTGAGTTCATACACCTGGAAAGTCTCTAACTTTCCCAACTACTTATGGAGCTTATATGAAAACAAATCAAATGAATATAACGCGCATGAATCTTTTTGGAACTAATGTTAACTGGAGGCTAGCTTAATCGGTAAAGCGTTAGACTTTGGATCTAAATAGTGAGGGTTCGAATCCCTCGCTTCCAAGTATTTACCATAACCCGTACGCGTACTTAATAGCACATGTAAATTTAGCCCTGAGAAGTAAAAAACGGTTAAATTTAATAGTTTGTACTAAGAAAGTACTCCGTCTTATCAAGACATTACGCCGCGAGGGTTGCCTTACTTATCTTTTGCTAAAACAACACAGCCAGGGCCGTAGGCACCTTATTTTTACGCCGTATTACTATAAACAAACAACATTTTTTAAACGCGTACAGCTCATATCAACAATTTCCAAAAAATTCACCATTTCTTTTAAAGCCTTAACAATATTAGACAAATCGCTTAAAAATTCAATTTTGCTAATTGAAACTTCTAGGGGAATTATTACACATAAAGAGGCATTGCGCTGCCATATAGGTGGTCTACTACTCTGCTTAATTTCTTAGCGTACGTACTATATATAATGTTTTTTTCCAAACAGTTTTTTTATATCTGAGATCAGTTTAAGGTCCTACTATTTTTCACCCCTCACCGCACGACTCCTTTCCCACAACTTTTTGTTTCTGCACTCGCCAGCTTCAAAAACACGTCCTTTCAGAATGAGTATATATTTCATTGACGCCGTTACTGGAAAGTCACGCCTGCCGTAACTTTAACTCCTGGCTTTAGTGTACTTTCCCACCAAACAGGTTCTTTTTATACCAAAGAGTCTTCGCACGCAGGGATGTTCACCATTTTTTACCCCGTTACGCAAAAGTACTTTAGGTCGTTATGAGCGTACTTGTGCGACTTAATTTCTAAAACTTTTAGTTTTGGCTTTTACTACTTACGAGGTTTCGTTTTTTTACTATTCATTGACGCTTGTTTAACTGACGACGAACCGCTTTGGGAGCCTATTGAGTGAAGCCTTGTGCAGACGTGAATTCTATTTATTTTTTGTTTTGCCTGGATAGCAGAAAATCTGATAGTAAGCCGCTACGGTAGCTACACTGGGCGGGATAAGCGTGTTTGAATGGCTTGGTACAAAACCTTTTGACTTATTGAAGGTTATTATGCTATAAATTACGGTGTAATTTGTTTTTTTATCATTGTGCCTTTTTATTTTGAACTCAACTACAGCGTATCTTTTGTCTATTCTTGGTGGCACTGGTATTCGCGGGTATTCTTTTTCAAGTTCACCGCGCTTTACGCATGCGTCCTCTTAATAGCTAATTTGTTGCAGATGAGTGTTCGCTGGCTTAATTGAAAAAAGGGACTTATGCTTATATTACTCGTGAACATATTTATTTCTTACCTAATATATACCCATTTTATAATGGCTTTTTTTGGTTATTTTACGGATCCCATTTGATACCAAAAATACCGGTCTGTGGACTACATTCAGTTAAGCCATGAACCCTCTAAATGGGGTTGAGGTTCCGCTAAGAAAGACCATTTTTCTTACCACAACGTAAAGACTGTTTTTTGGTTCAAGAATGACGGCCCGTTTGCCGCTTCTTTTTTGATATTTCACTTATTTTTATTTTTCTGTATTTTCTTCCTATTCATTTTTTGGTTAAGCTTACTTCGCCGGGTCTGGTCAACAAAAGAGATACCTACAACTCTTACAACCTACTGCGTTTCGTCCCTGAGACAGTTCTTCTATTTTTTTCTATTGCTATATATTTTTATATTTATGAGCTATCTAGCAAATTATATGCGCTTTCCGCTAGAGTTCTCCTATTTCATGAGCTACCAGTCTTGAATAACTAATTTTTTTTTCATTCTGTGCGACTATGTGCCCTTTTTAAGCACTGTCTTTAGGCCATAGGTTTATATTGAGTTTACATGTTATTCGTAAAGGCCGCCAAAGCTATCTCTTTAGGAATTTTATTTATACCTTTCACCGGTTGTGCAATTGGTGTTGGTTTAATCTTTGCTTCACTATTAAAAAGTGTTTCTTACGCACCCGACTACGACGAAACCCTTTTCAATTACGCTATGCTAGGTTTCGCCTTTATCGAAACTTTTGCATTTCTGCTATTCTTTATTTTAGCAGTTATTATCGCCTTTTAGTAGGTAGATAACTTTTAACCTAAAGGTTAATTTTGCATCTTATAGGAAATATGGGATACCCTGTTGTTACTAGGCTAGGAGTTAATCAGTTTTGAATCAAGCATTGGTACTCCGATACCAATGCGCAAGAAAATATGCAGCAGGATAGAGTTTTTGAAAAACTTCTGCTACTTTACTTGAATTACGGTTTATCATACCCAACTAATATTTTTTTCCATGAGTATTACTTTTCTAAAGCTCACAGGCGCCCGGGGTTTTCAAACGCAGAGCAAAAAAACAAATACTTTAGGAGCTTTTTCTACTCCAACTCGCTTCTTACAATAGAGCACTCTTATCTTATACGGAATCGTGCAGGAGAGTACTTTCCTATGCGGCTTTGGCATGTTAAGTATAACAGTTGGGTAATCTTAGCATTTAATTGTTTTAGACCTTTAAAGCAAAAGCAGTCGCGCAACAAGTTTTTGCGCAAACGTGACGCAAACGGGGTTGCAGCGTCTTTGTCTAAAGTTTCTTGTACTGCAGCGCTAAAGCGTTTTAAAATTCTTTACTTGTACACGCGAAAGAATGTGAGCCTTGGCCTACATTATAGCTTCTAACACGAATATTTTTTAGTAAATATTTTTTTTTGCGTACCACGTCTACTCATTTTACGACCGCCATCGAATTAAAATCAGGTAAAAACTTCTTTACGGAGAGGCTGCTATTACCTCTAGAAGACAGTCCCAACGTGTACCCAAGTGCCCCCATCGATAATTGCATTAATTACAGCACCTCAGACTTTTATGACAACTTTTCTAAGTCAGAATTACTTCTCTATTTTAGAGGACTTAACGTCGATGTACCTCGTTCGTTAACTCCGATTGCTTCGTACCGCCGTACGTCTTCTAAAACGAAGTTAACGCGATTCAATAACTACTTCCAGCGTGAGGGAAAAAAACTTAAGTTTATGCTTTTATTACTTAAAGCTTATGACCAGGTGTCTGCTACGATAAGTCCGCGGTTAGTTTCCGCAAATTCGACTGCCAGCCATTGGCGTGAAGTTTTTAACTTAACTAATTTCTCATCTTGGGAGTCTGGGTCTCTTTTTAAAAATTCTTTGCCGTATAGCACCGAGTCATCTTTTGCAGCTACGTGGCAAAGACAACGATTACTCCCATACGAAGTTCCAACACTAGATAAGTTTCTCTTTAAAAATTTATTAAAGTTAGACTTTTTGTTTTCATTTTACATACATAAAATCGACAAACACCTCTTTAAAAACAGCCGCGGTAAGTCAGGTAAATTTACTTTCATATGGAAGTATGTACCTTCATATAAGCGTTTCAACTTAATTTCGCACTGGTTCATGCGCGAGTTACGTGTTACTCCTGGGCAGTCACTATTCACGCGCCTAGTTAACCTACTCCATATCTTTCTAACGAGCTTTCATAAGTCATGGTTATGAAAAGTTAAGAAGTTTTCTTCTGTTTTTGTTTACTCAAATCTACGTAATTCGCTTGCGCAAACATACAAGATCTCGAGAAAATCTCGATAAAATTTTTAGTGGTATACAAAAAAGACTTTATTTTACAGAAAAAACAAACTAAATCCTCTTCAGTAATGCGGTTAAACAGCCTGAAGTATGTGTTGTTTATTCCCAAGATGTGAAACCTTCACGTAGTGCGCAAAGGAACTGGTTTCTTGTATTACTATCTGTCTTCACCCGTCTACAAGTTTAGCTTTTTTTTAGACCACTCATCGCACAACTTTAAATACCGTGGTAGTGGGTTAGTTGAGATTTTGTTTTCACGCTTCAATTGTTTCTTAATGCTATTTCTTTCTAATGTTAAGCAGTTATTATTTTTTTTTAATGTACCCTTCTTTAAGAAAATAAAGTTTAGGGGTAAGGGGTACTACATATACAAGAACCGCAGAAACACTATAGCGCCGCAGTTCGGGTATTCCCATCGTATTTACGTTTATTCCTACTTTAATGTAGTAAAATTTCTATCTAAGGTCAAGGTTTTTATTTTCGGACTTTCCAAGTCAGACGTGTTTTTGACCTCACACGAGGTACGCTCTAAGCGCCCAATAAACATCTTCACCGGTCGCGGAGTTAGGTTCTCGAGACAGATTATATACAAAAAGGTTGGTAAGGTTAGTAGTTATCGTTAATAAAATGGTTTGAACTTTTATAAAATTTTTGTTACTTAGTTTTAAAAAAATTGTTTCGTCATATTTAAGTACTGAGGTTTTCTTACCCACGCTTTTAAAATATAATACATTTACATATGTCCTCGTCAACGCACTTCTCCTCTCACTTTTTTTATAATTTATGCATTTCCGGAAATATATCGATCGCATAACCTCGAAATTTTATTCCAATTCTAGATACACAAGCAGCTTCTTCTACACGTTGAAGTTTTTCTTTGAAAAAAATACTAAGCATTTTAATGCCGTAGATAAGTTAGGTAATGTTTACCGTAGCTCTAAATGAGTTGACCTAAAATTACAAAACTTAAATGCTACGTCGTTAATGCGTCTAGTATTTTTTATCTTCTTTTTCATTATTATTTCTCTGTCAATTACTAAGTTGGGCAGTTCTTTTTTTGTAGACCTGTTCGAAGCACCACAGAAGCTCGTGCTCTACATTATTGATAGTGCCTACTATTCATGACTACTTATCGTTGCTTTGAGTCATAGCATTGCTGCTAAAATTCGAAACTACACTATGTCATACGTCCTAAAAGTGATAACCATAAGCAATTATCTTAACCCATTACGAAAGCAAAAAGCTTTTAACGCGCAACCGAGCCGCAGGTCAACTCCCTCACCCAATAGTGAGCTGCTCAAAAACACACGTACCAGCGCAAACAACTATCTTTTACTACCGGGGCTTGTAGGGTTCTACAATTTAGAGACAGCAATTATCCGCTTGGAGCGCTCACTTTTTAATTATAAAAAATTACTTGACAACCCCTCTCTTATTGTAAAGAGTTCTCTGAACAAAAAACCTTCTAAATTCGATGCAGAACTCAATTCACTGAAGTTATATCAAGACACTATGGCCTTTGTAAAAGACCCTAAGTACGAGACACCCACCACAACACCTTACATTATGGACCTAGAAGACTCGTTCTGTAATGATCTCGATATTAAGCACTCTAATCTCTACAAGCTTACGTATTCTGGTTCCGTGTCACACAACATTTTTGTCTCGTTTAAATTTTCTGCTGAGAGAAATCTTACATCTAACACCACCGCGAATTTGGCGTTAGGTAAAGAAAATCGTTGGCTCTCCAAGTCTAATATATTTTCGAACAATCTTATTAAGCCTCTTAACAGCCTTAACCAGGCTAAGAAGTATATTAACAACCCCCTATTCTCAAGTTTCTCTCTTAATAGGAATTTATGGGTATCGACTAAAGTTACAGATAACGCGGACTTGCAACTATTAAACTTGGTTGATGACTCATTGCTTTCCTCTAGCGAGTTAACAACCTCTCATGGCGGTAAGAGCTCTTACTCCAACTTGAACTTTATGGAAGACTCTGTTTTGTGAAATTTAAATCGCTTTACGAGTTACCAAGGTATGCAAACTATGCAACACACGTCGACTAATTTCTCTAAACAATCCGGGGTTACACCTGGGGTTAAATCAGAGAGTTTTTTACCTGTAGACAACAAGCTAGCCCTTATAGATTACCACTTTATCTCGTCTAAACTGTTTCTAAGACCTGGGGTGCCCACAGTGCTTTCTAAGTACGCTAGTACGACTTTAGCGAGCCAACCTCAGCACTTAAACGGGGGAGCCGACTCGTTACTTTTAAATCACTATACCCTCAGTTTACTCGAGGTTTACTTCCCCTCTGTTAAAAACCGCGCTAATAAGCTGCTTTTCTTTTTTAATATCTAATACATTACACACAGTTTAAATGTTATTTAATGACAACCTAAATTACTTCAAGGCTCAGTACCGACACATCATTTTTTATTCCATTCCTTTTTCCATTTTATTTATTGTGCGCAAACGCCTAAACTTAATTTTTTTAATTTTAGTGTCAGTTGCTTGCGCACTGCTAAGCGTATTCTAGTATATTTGGTATTTTCAGAATATTTATTTTTAGAGTTTTTATTAATTATTATTGTTAAGTATTTTATTGTATCTTCAAATATCTTAATATTACTTTATACAGCCGGTCTATACCTTCTAGTAGTGGGCCTCTACGCGTTGTTAGGCGACGCTGACATTTATATAGGTTTCCTTTGGGTTATCGACTTGGGCGTCGGGTTGGTGTTTTTTATATTTATGTTGCATTTTACACCGTTCTTACATCAAAAATCCAAGTTTAATTTCAAGGTACGTAACTTTATTCTTCACAATATTTTTCTGCTTAATATAGTTCTCTACTTTTACTTTTTTTCCTTAAATATCGACAACAAGTTTAACTTGGACTTATCAAAGATGTGGTTTTTCAACGTACTTACCATCAACTACTACTTCATATTTTTTGTAAACGAGATTACAGAGCTCAATTTACTTCGAGAAACATATTTTTTAGTCTGTAGTTTTATTTTTTTCATAATTAATTTTAGCTTATTTTACGGTTTGGTCACAGCAATCTTACTTTGTTTTTTAATTCATCGTGTTTTTAATTTCTTAAACTTTTCGCAAATGAAATACATCAAAGCAGTTTTGTTCTTGAATTCGTCCTTTTTTATTAGGTTGCAGGACCCGCTCCTGCAGTCGAACACAGCCGCTATAACGAAGTCTTGAACCCGGGTTTAATTTTGAGAAATACAAACCATGTTATATTACAGTTTTCTGGTAAGCAAAAAGTTAACACAAACTGACTAAGCGCCCTCTTGCAAGAAAAAACTACCTTATTGTGCGCAGAGGCTATGTTAGCCCCCCTACGTTTCACTGGGAAGAAAGCAAGTATGGGGTCACATCAAGAATTTTCTATTGCGTCACAGGCTCCGTTTTCAGGTGGCAACCTCACGCACTCACCGTTACGTTCTTTGGGTAAGTTTTTTACCTCACGCGTCTTATATTCTCCTTCCGCGCTTTTAACAAGGCGCGTTCTTTTATCAACTGGTAAAGGAGTTACTCCTTATAGTAAAAAAGACAATACGTCTTTTTCCTTACTGACAGTCAACTTTTTAAAAAAAGAGCGCCTCTACACTAAACTTAAGTACTCAAGATCACCCGCCTACGACATAGTTTCAGGTGGTTCTGCTGCTTTACTTGCAGGTTTCATAGGCTTTCTAATTCAGGAAAAGTACGGTTTCGAGTTGGTTGATTCAGGTGACTTTTATTACCTTTTTATGTACGCTGTCTTCTTTGCTTTTTCCTTTCGTCCGTTACTTATTTCTATAGATCTCAAGCAGAACTTTTCGCAGTTAATTTCGCTGCGAATTTTCAGGGATTTTTACCTTACAGTCCTCTACCTGTTTTTTTACAACTTTAAGTCATAGGTGGCCTCTTTGTGCTATCAAACGTTAGTGTTTTACTAAAAAGTAATTACAAAGTATTTTATAGAATGAACTTATATAAAAGAAGAGGGGAGAATCAACTTCCAAACTATAGTATTTAATATCGATAGCAAAAAGTACCGTGAGGGAAAGGTGAAAATTTATCAACTTAAGAAGTGAAAATTATTGAAACTTAGTGTAAAAACTGTTAACGCACAAGCTATAATGTACCTTTTGTATAATGGGCTAGCAAGTTAATATGTGTAGCAAGCTTAATTTTATGTAGGCGTAGGTAACTCGACTTAAAGTTAAACATATTATACCCGAAGCTAATCGATCTAATTATGGACAAGCCGAGAATATTCGAGGGCTGAACCCGTAACTGTTGCATTAGTTTGGGGCGATCTGTAATTAGGGGTGAAAGGCCAATCAAGATTAGTGATAGCTGGTTCTCCACGAAAACTATTTTAGTAGCGAGTTTATATTGGGTCCTCAGGGTAAGGTAATTTTAAAAAAATTATGGTTGTATATTAGATTGTTTTTTGAAAAACTTGTAATATGAGGATTCGTAAATAAATATTCAGACGTAATTGCGCAAAGGTAATACGTCAAGAGGGAAACAGCCCAGACCGCATGATAAGGCGCCCAATAATAATTAAGTAAAAAGAACCTTATATAACTACTTAGCTAAAAGATAAGCTTGGAAGCAGCTATTCATTAAAGAAAGTGTAAAAACTCATTAGTTAATACGGTATTACGAATAAAAATACCCAGTTATGTAAAGCTCGATAATATAGAGGCATTAAATTATTAGCCGAAGCAGCGGAATATATTTTGGTAGTGGAGTTTTCTGTAAAGCGCTGAAGACTAATTGCGAGATTAGTTCGAGCTATCAGAATTAATTATGCTAGCATGAGTAACGTAAAATTACAATAAAATTGTAATCGCCGTAAATTCTAGAGTTCCATTTTAAAGTATAACTTAGATGGTAAATTCGTCCCCTAAAAAAAAGGCTAACGCCGTAAGTTTAATGGGCTGACTGCTATCATGACTTTTGGTGCTATTAGTGAAATTTAAGTTTTTTCCTACAACCTGCTTTAATTTTTTTTTATAAACCAACCTACTAGCATTAAAACAAGAAAAAGGTTAGCGGCTTTAGGCTTCCGGGCTTACTGTATGGGCTTGGTCTATTCGTACCAAGACCGATCCGCACAGCGTATTAAATCTGACACAAGTGAATAAGTAGAGCATACCAAGGCGATAGAAGAATATAATTGAAGGAACTCGGCAAAATGGCCCTGTAACATTTGGATAAGGGGAGCTCTAGTTTTTAGAGTAGCATAAAAGAGGGAGCGGCGACTGTTTATCAAAAACACAGGACTTTGCTAAATATAATTATGTTGTATAAAGTCTGACACCTGCCCAGTTCTTAACAGTAAAAAACTTTGGGTTATTCGCCCAAAGTTAAAGCTAGAGTAAACGGCGGCTGTAACTCTGACGGTCCGAAGGTAGCGAAATTCATTGGCGGGTAAGTTCCGTCCTGCATGAATGGTGTAACGACTGCTCCGCTGTCTCCAATTATAATCTAGT
>Ga0114998_10000739_pt1 | contig 24447 bp, 15 predicted proteins | sample ArcticOcean_MG_C_5_FD_87044 | JGI IMG/M metagenome (GOLD analysis project Ga0114998, IMG submission 87044) | Marine microbial communities from western Arctic Ocean - ArcticOcean_MG_CB4_138 | ecosystem: Environmental > Aquatic > Marine > Oceanic | place: Arctic Ocean: Canada Basin | collected... | reverse complement strand
CAGCATCAATAATTGTTGTTGACTGATGTGTGTGTTCACGGGATCCACTGTTACTGATGGCCTCTGATGCTTTGAAACAAAATAACGAAGGATTTAAAAATGGGACGAAGCGAGAGGTCGTTAGTACGAGCGTGGTTATAGAGATCGTGTTCACGTGCGAACGCGTCAAGCGTTGTGCATCAGGAAGGGGTAGTTGTTTATTATGGTATTAAAATGCTTTTTCGACGTATTGAACGAAAATTGATACTGGATGAGACGTGCGCACGAAATAAAAGAAAACGAGACGTGCACGCGCGTACGTTTCTGTTCGTTTTTCTTTGTCATCCTCGTCGATTGAAGTTGTTGTTGTTGTTGTTGTTGTTGTTATCCCTAAATCGTTTTTCGCGTTATGTGACAAAAACTGAAAGTTGCCAGCCAGCATCATCAGCAGCAGATACAGTTATTAATGGAAAAACCTCAAAGAGGAAAAAAGCGCGCCTCGCAAAACAAATACACTCTGTTGTGCGCTGAACGGAAAACAAATGCCTCCAAACGAACAAAGGTTCTCTTCTTTTTTCTTTCTTCTTTTTTACGCGTTCGCTCGTTTCCACAAATCATTCTCTGTGTTATATATCGTTCGTGAACATTTTTTATTTATGCTGGAAGAAGATAAAAAAATATAATGATGTTGTTTTTTCTATGTTCGTGAAGAGGACGTTGAAGAGCATTTTTGTGACGAGCGAGCGAGAGAATTCATTGAAACCTATTGACGCGCGGTATATTGTGATGTTTTTTTGTTTGCATGATAGGTTGGAGAAGCGCGATCGCGATGATGTTGAAGAGGATGAGGATACCGTTGTAAATAACAGAAACGATTCTTTAGTACCGTTGCCGACGAGTTTGGCTGATACTGCTACTACTCGAGAAATCGAAAGAGAAAACGTTTACGAGAGAACGAACGATTTATTTAGTCGAGGAATACGACGACGACGACGAAGACGACGAATTATGAGCGATGATGTCGATCATGAGGAGGAGGAGGAGGAAGAAGAAGGAAGGAGGAGGAGAGCGACGACGACGACAGTCGTTCCGGAGTTAATCGCTTCGATTCTCGAGGGCGACGATCGTGGTGATGAGAATGATGACGATGAAATACCAGAGTATCTCGCGAGATTGTTCTGTATTTGGCGTACATTAAATGAACGCTCTGGGCGATTGAATTTAAGAGTACCTGAACCGCCGAGACAGTTGTTATCTGGGTTACCGGCGCCTCCAATTCCGTTCTTAAGAAGAAATATTGCCACGCAAAACGCGCGTGGTGGAGCACAACAGCGGCAGTCTTCAAATGTTGCTACTATTTCACCAATAATAAACGGTGGAGGCGGCTTCGTTTTAAGGTTTCCGCACGCCCTGATTTTGGCAATGACAGACAGAGACTTCACCGCCGATGATTACGACATCTTAATCGCACTAGACGGCGGCGTAAACAGCATGCAACAAAGAGGCATCCCGATCGAAAAACTAAACGAAAGATGCCCATCAAAAACATTTCGTTCATGCTCGAGGAGGAACGAAGACGATGCGTGCGTTATTTGTCTTGAAATTCCAAACTCACGCGCGCAAGTGCGCCAAATGCCGACTTGTAAGCACGTCTTTCATAGCAACTGCGTCGAGAAGTGGTTAGAAAACCACGACCAGTGCCCATGTTGCAAGACTCCCGTTTTAACGGAGATCATCGAAGCCATCGCTGCTGCTCGATAGACGATGAACACAATCGCAATCTATCGCGCAAGAAGTGGAGCGTTGGATAAACGCAAGCAAGTTTGAATGAAAAACTTTTCGGGTTCACTTGTGTATGTGTGTATGTATGTTGTATGTATGTATGTATATGTCGCCGCGTAAAAAAACTTGTAAACATTTTAAAAGCATTATAATACTATATCGTTGTCGTTTGTCGACGTTGAGAGAGATCGCTACATCGTATACATATATATAGCCCGATAACATTAAATTTGTATAATAGAGATATGAATGAACAACTACCGGGTAAACAACAAAACAAGTACATGTACGTAGAACTTTCCTCAAATATATTCGGAAATCGTCATTAAAAAGACGCAGCTTAAATAAATCACAAAATCAAACAAAGCACTATACTTCCAAAGATAAATCGAACGCACACGAAAGCATTACTCCCGTTTATTGACTCCTCCACACAAAATTTAATTCGCATCATCGCTTTGACTACTCCTTTCCGAAAAAGCGCGAATGATTTTATTCTCTCTCCTGGAATTTCAAAAATAAGCGTAAATGTCTTTTTTCGACGATGACGATGACATCGACGCATCGACGTTCGATGAACTCGTATTAAACGCGCAGAAAACAACAACTGTTACTCGTGTTGTTGTTGTTCGTGATGCGAGTGATGCGCATGATTGTGATGTGAATGATGATCAGAGGCGTTTATTGGGAGATCTTGCTGTTCCTCGTCCAAGAGACGTACCGGAGAAGGAGAACGAAGGTGCCCAGAAAACGAAACGAGCGCAGCTATCGATATCTGGAATGTTTTCGAAAGTATCAACTGGTGTAGTAGGTAATAATAATAATAATAATAATAATAATAATAATAATGGACTGGGTAATGGTGGTGAGGGAGATTATAGTAAGCCTTGGCCGCAACATGGAACGAATCAAGGATTGCGAGAGCAAACCATGAGGCCTAGAGAGAGCGGCTGTTCAAAGTGCCGATACGCGACGAACGGGTGCGCGCAGTGCGACCCGACTAAGATGAGAAGGCAAAAGAAGAAAGTTGATGCAGATTTAGATAATAATAATAATAATAATAATAATCAAATTGGGTATAAGCCGAACGCGTTTGAGAATCAAGGTGAGTACGCGCCGAGGGTTTTTAAACCCGTTTCAAACACAATCGCTGTCGGGACAATTTTGGGAAAGTTAACGACTAATAATAATAATGATAATAATAATAATAATTACAAGAGCAAAGGAGATAGAAAATGTTTCTCAGAGATTGATTCAGATGCCGCGCAAAGTTATATTTACCCAGCGCAGGTGAGTAGGAGAGAGTATCAATATGCAATTGCGTCGAACGCGCTTTTGAACAATACTTTGGTCTGCCTCCCAACCGGGCTCGGGAAGACGTTAATCGCAGCGGTTGTTATGTTGAACTATAAGAGGTGGTTTCCGAATGGAAAAATCATCTTTGTCGCACCAACAAGGCCGTTAGTTGATCAGCAAATGAAAGCATGTCACGATATTTGTGGGATTCCAGCGGAAGAAACAGTCGTGATGATGGGATCAACGAAAAATAAAGGGAAAACAGTCACGGAAACGAGACGAGCGCATTGGGAGGAAAAGAAGGTTTTCTTCTGCACGCCGCAGGTTGTCAGTAATGATATCGAAACGGGCGATTTAAACGCGAAAGATGTCGTTTGTCTAGTCGTCGACGAAGCGCACAGGGCGGTTGGTAATTACGCCTATAACCAAATTGTAGATAAGCTCAACGAAAGAGGCGCCGTGTACAGAATTTTAGCTCTCACCGCGACTCCAGGAAAAGAGATTGAAAACGTTCAAAAAGTCGTCACTTCTTTAGGTATAAATAGAGTAGAGTTTCGATCGGAATTAGATGTCGATGTGGCGAAATATACGTTCAAGCGCGAAGTAGTCGTCGAAGAAATTTGTCCAGGCGACGTTGACTGCGGTATTTTGACGCTTCTTAAGGACTCGTTGAGACCACAATTAAAGTTAGCGCAAGATCTGGGCGCTTTTAACCCCGAATACAACCAACAGCAAGGCCTTTCGTATATGGTAAGACGGTTTCTCGAGTGCGCTGATGCGGAGGTGCCTCCGTTTTACCCGTTGCATCAAACGACGCAATCAGTACAACATGGGCAGTATCGAACGAAGAATAACGCGGCGTGTGGACACGCCTTACGACACTCGCAATTCATCGCTCACATCATCGAGCTGTTTACAAAATACAATGCCGTTCAAACGTATGAGTATATTAGCAAAGATATGCCACACGCAAAGTTTTTGAGCGATAAACATATCCAGTTCAAAGAGGCGTGTGAACAGATTCGTTCGCTGGCTTCAAACGGAGCGGCGCATTCGCCAAAGTTACAAAAACTCGTCAAGATTGTTGCCGATCAATTTAACAATCGAAATAGTGTCATTGAAAAAGATTTCTTCGGCAACGCTAAAAAGAGTAGTAATAATAATAAAGAAGACGATACGCGTGTGATGATATTCTGCAGTTTTCGAGAGTCCGTGCGCGATATCGTAGAAACGTTAAGAGAAGTTAAACCGAAAGGTGACAACGCGTGCCGAGTGAAAGTAGCACCATTTGTAGGTCAAAGCTCCGGGGAGAGCGCTAGAGATAAGCGCAATCGCGAGAAGAAAGTAGTGGCGCACAATCAACATCAACAACAAAAAGGAGTAAGTGGTGGTAGTGATGGTGCAGACGAAATTGAACCCCTAAATTTCGAGAAGCAAAAAGGACAAAAACAAAGCGAACAAAAAGCAGTGCTCGAAGATTTTAGAAACGGAGCATTAAATTGCATCGTCGCCACGTCAATCGGTGAAGAAGGTCTTGATATTCCATCGGTTGATTTAATCGTCTTTTATGATGTCGTCGATGTTATAAGGACTGTGCAGCGCATGGGGAGAACCGGTCGCGCGAGAAACGGTAAAGTTGTCGTGTTGGCATCAAAGGGAAAAGAGCACGGCAAGTTCACGAAAGAGCTTGCGAAATATAATTACTTAATGAAATGTTTAAAAACGCCCGCAAAATATATCAAAATGAGTAACAGCGCTCCGCGCATGCTTCCGGATGATATCACCCCCGAGTGTGAATTGATTTGCATCGAAAGTACCTCGTCGAAGGAAAATAACGGCGTTAAGTCGAAAACGGCTGCATCTCGCGCAAAGAAAGCAAGGCGCGGGGACAATAATGCAAACTTGAAATATACGAGCACATCGACACATATTTTTGATGCGAATCCGGCAAAGCAGTATCAAGCCCTGGATACAGGAACTCGTTCTATTTTGTTCGCCTATGAAGACGAAGAGATGGCGAAAAGGAAAAATACCAATATGCTGCCCTTGGAAGATGAAAAGATGACATATCTGCAAAAGATGAAATCAAAAGGATACGCCGGTAGCTTGCCGTACCAATGTCAGTATCAGAAAGTGTATAATTTCGAGCACGGGTCGATGACTAAATTTCTCGTTCGAGCAATGTCAAAATTGCAAGGCATTGAAAGGAGTCCAGGCGCTTCGAGGAGTAATCCTGATTATGATAACGACGGAGATGGAAATCGAGGTGATGCCATTATTGGTGGTGATGTGTACGAAAAGAGACAACGGGCACAGCGTATTCGTGATGGTGTCGACTTGCGAGTAAACGCCGGTATCGATATCGATCAACACGAGCGAACATTATTTCCTTTGCAAAGTACTAGCGAAAATGAGATGGAATATGACGACGACGACGACAACCACGAAGACGATGGTTACATTAGTCACGATGGAGGAGGTGATTATGAGGACCGCATTGTTATAAATGATGATGATGACTTGTTTGTTGTCGAAGACGAAGACAATACAGATAAGCTACCGCCGATGAATAATTTAAACGACGAAGACGAAGACATGGATGTTCAAGAGCTGGATTTGCCAGATACTGTTGAAGATGGTGCGTGTGCCGACAAACCGATTTCGTTTTCAGACGATGAAATTGAACTGCAGGAAGAAGAGATCGCAATAAAGCAGCAAGAACAAGAACAAGAACAGGAGCAAGTTCCCAATGAAGCCCGTGCTGTTGCTGATTTGGAAATCGGAGACAAGTTGCCCATCGTCAACATCACCGAAAATGTAAAAGGAGAAGAAGGACGAGAAGAAGAGGAAGAGCAAGAGGAGATAAAGGAAGAAGTCATATTGGTATCAGGAAAAACCAACGCGCAAGAACTGCCAAAGTCACCTTCGGCTGCTGAAGCTGCAAGAATGCGTTTGTCAGGTCAGCAACCACCGCAGTCGCTCAAAAAATCATTCGATGCACCACCAACTGTGCCGCGCGTATCGCTCAAACCATTTAACGTAGAGATGCAGGAAAAATTGATGGACAATGTACCTCTTTCTATATTCAAAGAACACGTACAGCTTTCGAGAGAGCAAGAGGAACAGCGACGGAAAAGTCACTCAGAGATGCCTCCGCCGGATCCGCGCTTACCGCGAACGAACTCCTCCGGGAAATCAAAGCAGCAAGTACGACAAGAAAAGGAAGAAAAAGAAGTCAATATTTCGAGCGACGAAAGTATGCGAATCTTGAAGAGGAGAAAACGAGAGCCAAAGGAACCGTCGCCATCTGCTTCATCACCACTCGCTGTTGCTGATAATAATAATAAAAACAAGAACAAAAAGCAAAAGAAGCGAGAGGAAACGAAACAACAACAGAAGCAAAAAAAACATTTATTTTTGGATGACATCGCTGGTGGTGACCATGGAGATGACGACGACGATGACGACTTTGGATCAGATTCGGAAGATGCTCGATTCATTGACGACGAGTCCCCTGAAGAGGCGGCGGATTTTAATCATCATCCGCAATATTTCAGCTCAGGTGGCGCGGGAATCACTGCCAACACTGGAAATAATGCGAATTACGCGACGACGACGATGACGACGATGATGAATGCAAGTGCAGGGAATCCATGCACGCAAACACAACCGACGCCGATGGTAAATTTGGGTGAAACCTTCGCTCGCTTTGGTCCTCGCGAAGGAGGTCGAAAATATGACGTCCAAGATACTCCGCCTCTAAATTCAGATCAAGAGCAAAGTTCAGATGATGAGTTTGAAGATTCGTTCATTAACGACGATGAAATCGATTACGAAACAGGACCGGAAGATGCGAGCGTTAAGAAACCTATCAAGTTGAAGAAGAAAAAAGTCTTGATGAAGAAAGGAAAGAAGGAAAGAAGAAGCGATAGTAGTCAATTGACTGATCCAGAAATGATTGCAAAAGTCTCAGAATCTCGCCACGGCATCATTTCTACTCTACCATCTCAATATATCAACACTGAAGAGGATGATGATGAAGAGAAAATTAATGAGGCGGTTCCAGCGCCCGTACCGGCGGCTCCCGCGTTTATTGATTTGGTTGACAATGAATTCGAAGACGACTGGAACAAAGGTGACGGCGTCGATGACGACGATTGGTAAAATGGATAAATAGATAGATAGATAGATAGTTTATTAAAAAGCAGATTACGTTGTAAAGACGCGCGCGCATACGGTCTATTAGCATTTATAGTAAAAGATTTTACGTAAAGTAATAGTATCAAAATAATCAAATCATCTCACTTAGTAGTAGTAGTAATAGTATCAATCTAGATCGGTATATATATAGTAATTGTATAGTATCATCATTTTCTTCTTCTTTAGTCGTCGTTGTCTTCATTATTGTTGATCGTGCGATACATCCAAAGACGAAGGAAAAGACGAGGCGCCGCTCGAAGTCCCTTTATTAGAACTTCCACCGTCTCGATACTGCGTCGTTTCAGAATCAATTGAATCGTCAGGTCCTACATGTAAACGCTCGGAAACATCTTTGACAAACTTTTCCAAATCGAAAGTTGGCGGCGTATCGTTTTCAAAGTCTTTATCGCTTGTCGAAAACTCTGGAGTGGACGACGGGTTGGATTCGCCTAACGACGGCGGCGAAGACGCTGAAGACATCGTCGTCGTAGGAGAACATGCCAAAGATAACGTAATCCCGCCACTGTGATTCCTCAAAAACGTCTCGACAACGTCGGACTCGACCGAAGAAGGCGGACTTCCGAGATTTTTCTTAAACTCTCGAAATTCTTTAAGTCTTCTTTGTTGCGTCTCGTTCAAAGGCTGATCGAAAGGAACGCCGTCTTCGTCGCAGTTAATGCCTAAAGCCGCACGCTCCTCTAACCTCCTCGCACGCCTCCTATGCACGCTCGCGGAACTCATGTATGAATTCCCAAACATACCACTGGAAACTAACACCATCTCTAACTTATTATCGTTCAACCGTCTTCCCTCTTTCGAGTTAGCCACGATCGATCGATACAGCACCTTCTTCTGTTCGTCCGTTAACCTTTGCTCCCGCCGCACCTGATTATTCTGCCCTTTCCTCCTATTGAAATTCCCAATCAAATTACCGCGATGATCTCTTTGATGTTGCGGCAACCTTGGCTGCGGCACCCTCTTATGCGTGTTCGTTTCACTGTGCTGAAACTCGTTTTGACCTCCTCCTCCTCCTCCTCGCCGTTGTTGTTGTTGTTGTCGTCGCTGAGGTTGTCGTTGTCGTTGTTCACCAACAAACTGTGCACCCCCACCATAGAAACAGTTCTTATCGAAAACTCTCGCGCGCTCCTCTACTCGCGCGAAATCGAACCAAGAATTCCCTTCACTACCTAATCGATCGTAATCATTAACTAACGCGTTATTCCTAGTCATTTCGCTCACTAAACGCTGTAAAATCTGCTTCGCGTGATCATCTTCTTCGTCGTTTCCGATCGCTCGCGCGACGCAGATCAGTCCAAAGTGTTCGTAGTAAAAATACTTCACGAACGAGTTCGATTTAGCGTGGTACGCGGCGCTGATTCGTTTACGCACGAGCGAGAGCGGGAGCGGGAGCGATGGGAGCGGAGGATGTTCTTGATACATTCGTTTTGTTTGTTTCGCGTGATCGAATTGAACGGAACGGAACGGAACGAGAAGAGCGTTTTCGCGCGTGTTTTTAAGCCGAAAAGTGAACGCCGCTGCTTTTGCTTGCTGACGAAAAAAAGTGAGAAAAAGAGGAATAGAGAGAGATCCCCCTTTTTGTATTTTTAAAAAAGTATTTTTAGTGCCAGATCATTTCCGCTAATGATCACGAACACGCGATATAGCTCGATACGAGAGGTAATTATTTGCATCACTTCGAAAGCGTTCGTTCCTACGCTTCTTTTCGCGTCATCGTTGCGTTCTATTGATCGTTTCAGTGATGAGATATCGCGAGAGCGGTTTTCTTCGCGTTCCGAGCGAAAGCTCTACTAGCGTTCGCGCTCCACGCTCTTCCTCTTCAATCGAAAGTGCATCGATCTACGAATTCGAAGGATTGGAACGGATTCGCGCGAGCTCGATTTTCGTTTTTTTTGTCACGTGTCCAGGGTAGTATTCTGTGCGTTATACTGTAAACATTGCCTCGTCTCGGTTTCGCGTTCACATTTTTCCCACAGGCATTCCAATCCTTTACAAATCAGCATCATAACAAAATAGGGTTCATCATCACGCGTTTGATTTATATTTAGGGTGTCCAACCCTATTTGCCACACCCTAAACCCTAGTGTATTGAGAGAGTCCATCGCTTTAGAAAAGTCCTTCATTACAATTTCTTATAAGGCGCTGCATACTACACGTTCGGTTAAAATTAATTAATAAAATGTTTCGAACGACCACGGCTCGATTCACTCGATCGCTCGCACGACCGGTACGTCTCTCGCGTTTACATTCATCGCTCCCTTCTTAAATCAAATCAATCAATCGATCGATTGATTAAAAGATTGATTGATTGAAAGATTTCGCGGATTTCCCGAACGGATCGGAAAATCTCTTTTTAAAAGCGCGCGCGCTCCGTGTTCTCACGCGTTCGTCATTAAAAGATATCTCAAACGTCGTCGCGGCTTTGCGTGCTCGAGTCGATCGTAGGGAAGGGGTGATTATGATCATGTGCTGACGTGGCAATCGGCTCGTGATTCGATTTTTTTTCGCTCTACAAAATCTGATCTCGCTCACAAACACGTTCGCTCTCTTTCTTTCCCTACTGATTCTGTTCTCATCCTTTCTTTTCAAAACGAAGGCGCTGAGGAGAGAATTCGCGACCGAAGCGGTGCAGACACAACAACAAACATGGGACGCGGCGATTTCACAAAACGCGACGGATGAAACAAGGCGCGAACTCGCATCGTTACAAAAAACAATGGCTGAAATCAAGGACTCGGTATCTAAAGACGCCGAGCGATCGACCGTCGTCGATTTCGCGAAATATCGAAAGCAAACGAACTCTCCAGAGATTGTTGATATGTTCGAGAAAGCGTACGCGAGTTTGAAGCTTCCGAAGTATCAATCAGGGGAGATCGAGGAGGTAACGAAGGCGTTTAAGGAGTTAGAGCTCGAGGCCAAGAAGTCCGCCGAATTGAGCTTGAAAAGAATCGCCGAATTAGAGTTGGAAATGAAGGCGTTACACGAGGAACGAGAGAGTTTGGAACGAGTGACTATGGATGAGATTTTCGAGAAAGAGCCAGAGATGAGAGAGAAAATTAACGAGCAAATTAAGAAAGATGAGTGGTTCTAATGATAAATTGGTAGGTTAATCTCGCGTAGTCGTGTGTAATTGTAATTTCAAAAGTGTGCGCGTTAAGTCGCGCTCTTATAAGATCTCTAAAATACTCTATTTTTAGTCAAACATCATCAGAATCAGGAAAAGGAAATTAAAATCAGGAAAGAAGTTCCTCGTCACTTAATCAATTCGTTACGCCATAACTTTGAGGACAATAAAACACACCTCATAAACATATACATTCATACAAATTGTTGTTCTTCGTTATTTTTTTAATTGATATGATTAATAAAAGAAACGTCTCGCCGTCGTCGATCTTAAAGTCACCAGCATCAATTCCTGATCAGCAATTAAAAAATGATGAAGAGAAAGCACGCGCTACTTCGACGACGACGACGACGACGACGTATCGCTTTGCGACGACTGTACCTAACACGATCCCACACTTTGTCATGAAAGCGCGAAAGAACTGGCGCGAGATCCCAGTAGTATTCGATGAGTTCGGCAACGCGTTCGCGATTAGGCAAAACTGGGATTTCTTCTATGCCGACGTTGGTTGGATACATCAAAATTTACCGTACGCGAAATCATCGAGATTGAAGTCAGAGCAACGAGTGAATCATTTTGCGAATCATTCAGAGTTGACGAGGAAGGATTTGTTGGCGAAGAATTTACAAAGAGCGAGTCGTGCGGCGAAGAAGAGAGGGGAGAACGATGTAGCGGAGAAGTTTGAGAAGATTTCGCCAAAGACGTACTCGTTGCCCGGGGATTTGTCTCTGTTTTCGAGAGAGTTTGATTGTAACGAAAATATGATGAATCGTAAGACGAGTAGTTTTAGTAGTAGTAGTAGTAGTAGTAACAGTACTTCTTCTTCTTCTTCTTCTTTGACGCCGCCACCGATGATGACAGCATCTAGTAATATCTGGATTATGAAACCAATCGGGCAAAGTCAAGGACGTGGTATTTTCTTTGTATGGAAAAGATCTCAAATACAACGATGGCAAAATAGGCGGAAGAAGTTGGATGATGACATGAATACGACAAACTCACAGCAGCAGTTCAATGGCCTTTCAACGTCATCGTTGTCGTCATATTCGCTACAATTTCATCATCAACAATTACAACAGCAACAATGCGAACAATATTCTGGAGTTTCACACTCGACGCAACAACAACAAAATAATAATAATAATAATAATATTGCGAGCAATGCGAACTCGATCAACATATGTAAAGAAAACTACGTCGCGCAAAAGTATATTCATAATCCTCTCCTCATTGGTGGTCGGAAATTTGATATGCGTCTTTACGTGCTCGTGATTTCGTTTTCGCCCCTCGTCGTTTACGTCAATCGAGAAGGCTTTGCTCGATTTTCTTCAAAGCGATACGATAGCAAAATCAAAAGTAACTCAATGGAAAACTATTTCGTACATTTGACGAACCATAGCGTACAGAAGAAAGGTGAGAGTTACGACCCAAACGTATGCGATTTAAAATGGCCTTTACACAAACTTCGAAGACATGTGCGAGCGACGTTTGATAACAAAATCGAAGAGACGTGTTTTAAAGAGATCGAAAATTTGATCAAATTATCCTGTGATGCCGTGAAATCATCCATGATTCGCGACGAGCGCTGCTTTGAATTATACGGGTACGATGTAATGATTGACGATGCTTTTAAACCGTGGTTAATTGAAGTGAACGCGAGTCCATCGATGACGGCTGATTCGACTTCCGATAAAGAGCTCAAGACGTGCGTTTTCGAGGACGTCTTGAACGCTTTAGACTTTGAGAAAAAGTTTACAGAACGCGATGATGAACACGACGGCGACGATACTGAACAAAAACAAAAGCAACAAAAGCGTAATCAACAAAACACATATCTCGCGCGCCTTCCAACCAGAATTGGCGGCTTTGATGCAATAGTCAACGAGTCAAAAGATGTTTGCGTTCAAAATTTGATTCTTAAGAAGAAACCTACTTTAGGTAATTCGAACACCGATCGAGAACAAAATCTAAAAGATATCGGTGTTTTATCCGACGAAGAAGAGATTAAAATAAAATAAGATTGACGGTTCATATATGTTCTTATTTATGTTTTTATTTTAATATTATAACGGCATAAAGAAAAGAGAAAGTAGTTACGGTCGTCATCCGCTTTCTCTCTTCTCTCGGATCGACAAACCGATATACGTATTATTTAATCACATTTTATTAATCTAATTATTTACCTCGCAGCCATTTTCTCAAACTCCTTCGCCGCATCATCAGTCACGCCTTCCTTCAAAATCGGTTTGCCTTGTTCATCCAACGGCCACGGATTCCCATCGCAATCGAGCGGCACTTCGAGCTTCTGTAAAGTCGGCGTCGACCATGGGTACTTCTTCACCATCCCATATTCAATAGGGCGATCGAAGTTCACGTTGAAACGCGAAGTAAATTTCCTTTGCGCCTCTTTGAACTCCGGCGTCGAAAACGATAATCGCGGGTCCTCGTACTTTCTCGACTTCTCGAGCGCTTCAGTGTGCCTACGCATCTCTTCCAGCAGAGTCGTATGTTCCTTGTTGTTCGGATCTACCCTGGATTCGAAGTCGTTTAATTTTTGGCGATCTTTATCCGCCGCGTCTTTGCCGCCGGTCCAATTACTCATTATTAATTAATTGCGCTCGCTCACTCTTTCTCTTTCTCTTTCTCGTGTGTGTGTGTGTGTGTGTTATTATTATTCTTCTTTATGCCCTCAAAGCGCGATCGAGAAGAAGTTTGTGGAAATGTAATGCCGATCTAAAAGCGTTTCAAAAATATGCGTTTTCCAGTTTATACAATTAAATTTTTCGAGAGAACTTTTAAGTAAAAAAGTAGTCGAATTCGTTCCTTTCCACATTTATAGTTCTCGAATTTAATCGTTCCATAAACGAACAAGAACGCGCAATAGTAGTGAACAAATTAAGTATGACTGCTACTGCCACAACTTCTTTGTTCGTCCTAGAGATCTTCTTAGCCAGTATCAAGGCGGTTTTAAAACTACTGATCATGTGTTCGTTCGGCGCATTCGCGAGAAGGCACGGTTTATTATCGGAAGAAATGACAAAGTCGTTATCGAAACTGAATGGGATGATATTTCTGCCCTGTCTGTTAGTGACGAGTATCGGTGCATCGGTGACCGTGGAGAAGTTAAGAGAGCTATGGTTATTACCGATTATGGCCGTTTTGAACGTATGTTTAGGGTATTTAATTGGAACCGTGATTATGAAGGAAGTCGTTCGTACGCCTTTACGATTTCAGAGGTCGGCGGTTGCGAGTTGTACGTTTGGGAACGCGTTAGCCCTGCCAGTCGTCGTGTCGACGGCGATTACGGAGGTTGGGAAAGTAGGTAGGTTGAGGTTTACGGCTACGGATACGGATCATTGCGTTTTGTATATAGGGGTGTATTTGATCGCGTTGTCGCCTTTGATGTGGATCATTGGACCACAGTTGCATAAGCCGATGGAAGATTCAGTAGGTTTAGGTGATGATGATGATGATGACATCGATGGAGTAGCGCGGGTAGGTGTAGGGCGGGATGTTGAGTTGCAAAGATTGACGAATCACCAGCAGGTTCGCGTTAGTGATAACAACGATGAAGGTGAAGATGTTACCTTTTTAAGCGCCGCTGCTGATAACAACGATAGCGTTGACGATGATGGACGAAATAATAATAATAATAGTAACAACAATAATAATAGTAATAGAAACAGCACAACGGCTTTACGACGAAACCCTTCGTCTTACGAAAAACTCTCCGAATCGATCACGAAATCGACAAACGTCGTAAAAGGATTCATAAATCCAAACATGCTCGCATCTATTGGCGGTTTAATTTTAGGTATTATACCTTTCACGAAGAAACTATTCTTTGAGTCCGAGGGCGGGCTATTCTTCTTTTATCGCGCGATATATACAGTCGGGCAAGCAGCGGTACCGCAAGTCATGCTCATAATCGGCGCTACTTTAGCAAACGGACCAGATCATACATTCGCACCAAAGAAAACCGCTTTCGGTGTTCTCTCGGTGCGTTTCTTAATCTTACCGTTAGTCCACGTCTTGATATATCTCGCGTTACAAAGGTTCCACTCGAACGCTCTTCCAACGAATCCAGCGTTTTGGTTAATATTCCTCATCGAGGGCTGTACGCCAACCGCTTCGAACATGGTCCTACAAACGATGATGTATAATACTCATAATCCTGAAAAGGCTGCAGCCGGTGTCGCTTCACTTTTATTCTGGCAATACGTCTCCGCTCCGTTGTTACTCACGACGAATATTTGCATATTCTTGAGCATAATTTAGTTAGCGCATAGATCAATAGTAATCAATCATAGCGCATAGCAATCACGGAATACACTATTTGTAATAGCAACCAGTTAGAGAGAGAGATTAGGGAGAGTGGAGTTAGAGAGTGAAATACGTAAGAATATAGTATAATCATTTATACAGTTAAACTCCCGCGTTGTCGCGTATATGCCCGTAAAATTGCATCCGCGCAATACCTAAATTCGTTGCTCCTCGCACATCCTCAGATAAAATATGCGAAGAACATTACAACTGAAGCAATTAATCACAAACGCGATTAACGAAAACGCGTTACGAACAAAAGCAAACCATGGTCAAATAATTCCGAACCGTGTTTTCCATGACTTGCATACACCGAGGGCTAAAACGAGAGCGCGTGATGGAAGTTTTCGTAATACTACTTTTTACGCGTCGTCGACGGGATCAAAGACGACGAAGAAGTTCGAGAGGAAGATGTTTACGAGTGGACATAACGCGAATGCGAATAAAATGAACGAGCGCGATGACCAAAAGGAGAAGAAAAATCGCGATATGTTGTATTACTTACTCGCGATTACGGCCGGTACGGTTGGCATGAGTTATGCCTCGGTTCCTCTTTATAGAGCGTTCTGTAGGGCGACTGGGTTCGGCGGGACGACGCAGAGGAGGACGATTGAGGATAAGATCGAGCAACGATCGAAGCTCGATCGAGCGGTTATTGACAAAGCGGAGAAGAGGAAAGTCGAAATTACGTTTAACGCCGATGTCGCAGAAGGTTTACCGTGGTCGTTCGTACCGACGCAAAAGAAAGTTTTCGTGAAACCGGGCGAGACGTGTTTAGCGTTTTATACTTGCGAGAATAAACATTCGCAGCCAATAACCGGCGTGGCGACTTATAACGTACAACCTGGGAAAGCCGGGCAATATTTTAATAAAATTCAATGCTTTTGTTTCGAAGAGCAACGTTTGCGAGCGAACGAGAAGGTTGATATGCCGGTGTTTTTTTATCTCGACCCGGAGTTTGCGAGCGATCCGGCCATGAACGACGTTTCGAGTTTAGTTTTGAGTTACACGTTCTTCCAAAGCGACGATTTCGAGGGCGATGAGTACGACGAAGAGAACAATAGTAATACAAGTAGTAGTAGCAGTAGTAGTAGCTCTAGTAACAGCGGTGGCGTGAAAATACATGGAACTGGTATTGGCCCTGACGGTAAGCCAGTCGCTCTCCCAAGCTAGCTAAAAGAGATGCAATCAATCACGCGAAAGCTGCCTAAAACAATCGCACACACGTACGAACTCGATCCATTCTACATCCTTTGTCCTGTGCTTAAGAATACAAGAGAAACAAACGAAATCTGAGCACCATCACCACTTTAACCATCATCAGTCTGTCAGAACAAAACACGCTTTGAAATATTTGAAATTACCTAATATTTAAGCACAAAGCGCGCCGAAGAAACAAAACAAACGAAGAAAAAAGAAACAAACTAAAATCAATCTCGTTCATTTGATTCCATGAACGAATAGCGATGCATTCGCGCGCAGGAGAACGAGATGATAACGATGAAGAGCAAAAAGATCCTTTCGATTCGCTCTCGAAAATGCGCTTAAATCTGAAATGCAAAACGTGCAATAAAGAACTGTGCGATCCGATTACAATCACTGGATGTGGGCACACCGTGTGCAGAAAGTGTGGTTTAAAGCATTTACGAGCGAGAATTGGTTTTCATGAGAGCGATTGTCCAGTCGATGGGTGTAAACAGTTCGTATCGGTGTTAGATTTTGATGAGAAGAACGTGAATTTGAAGTTGAGGGAGATTCAGGAGAACGTGGAGAGGACGATTGAGGCTATGAAGGATGAGTACGAGTGCGATGATGGTGGTTGTAGTGGTGGTTTGAAAGTGAGAGAGCCTGCGAAGAAGGGGCGTAGTAGTGATGAGGAGGAGGAGGGTATGGAAGAGGCTGATTGCGATGATGCGATGGACGTCGACGCGGACGACGACGCACCTGCGTTTCAATCCGAGTTGTTATCGAAGTTGTACGAAATGAGCGAAGATGTCGCTGATGTAAATGACGAAAGAGCGAACGCGGTGTTTGAGAAATCGGCCGACGAAGTGATCAAGAGTACGGTTATGAAGAGCGGGATCGTAAGCGTGAGCGATGCAAAGGAAGAGTGTAAACGAATGATTTTGGATTTGAAATTAGAAGGAATGATGGAGGAAATTGATGATATGAATACGAATCAATTGAGTGCGAGGTACGTGCAAGTTTTTGGCGATAGGCCACCGAAGAAGATGACGAAAAGTGAGTATAAGACGATATTCTTGGAAAAAGTCGATCCGGACGGATGGAGGGCGACGTCGAAATATTTAGAAGAAAAGCGCGAGGCGAGGAAGAATCGCTGTACTATTCAAAGTCAAAAACAAGATTTCTTTGTAAGTGTAGAGCAACTCAATAGTAGTAGTGGTGGTGGTCGAAGTATTAGAAGTGGAATAATTCGAGATTCTCTCGCCGTCGACGAAAGAGTAGAAGTTATAGCAGAACAACCTGCCATGGTGGTTACGGAAGAAGAAGAAGAAAATAAAGAAGAACAAGAAAAGTTTACAGCTTGTTTTTCGCGTTTGCGCTCGGGAGCGAATAGGATGAACAATCGACGAGCGTCAACGAATTTCGATCGTCCAGAGGCTTTTGCTTTAACAAACATATCGGCAAGTGATGATGATAATACGAATAAAACAGAGGCGGCTGCGAGGAAATCGTTAAACTCTTTGCAGAATAAAAACGCATACGATGACGTGGCAAATAAAATTCAACGCTGCGGACGTCACGCGGAAATCACGAAAGATGATCAAGAAGCGCTCGATGAAGACGTTACGCATTGCATCGTGACTCTTGGCGCAACATTCGACGAAAATTCTCAAAAATACATCATTAAGAAGCGCTCGGCGAGATATTTAGAAGCAATTGCAAGGGGTTTATGGACAGTCTCGATTGAATGGCTCGATTCGCGCAAAGGCACAAATAAGTACATTGAAGAAGATGATTTCGAAATTCACGATAATGCCGGCACATGGGACAGCGCTGGCGGCATCGATTCGCGAGTATACAACAGCGCTTTTATTCATCGAACGAATAAGGAAAAATATTTGGCAAACAATAGCGCGGCGGATGAATTTTATAACGAGAATAATAATAATAACTCGTCGGAATCAGACTCGATAATGTTGACGAGAAAAACGCGCTACGCAAAAGAGATTGCGGCGGCAAAATCGAGCGGTATCTTCAACGGCCTGAAGATTGTCGTCGATGTGCCAAAGTTATTGAAAAGCTTGCCGCGCATAAATAATAATAATAATAATAATAATAATAAACGAAAAACGAAGAATAGTGGTGATTTGAAATGGTCTCTTCCGCAGAAAGATTGCGCGAGAATTCTAGAATGCGCTGGCGCCGAAATTGTGCACGAATCAGATCTCGTAACAAATTTCCAAGAGGATACATATCCTGATGTTCCCGATAGCGAAGAAGAAGAAGAAGAAGATATTAATAATAGTAATAGTAATAAATTAGACAAGGAAACTTGCGAGAAAGTGAACTACGTATTACTCGATGGCAACGAAGAACAAACGGATTTGAATCTCATCGAAAAGATGAAGAAAACGTTTCCGAACGCGCGAGTCGTCGATTGGCATTGGTTCGTTCATTGCTTAGTGAAAGGGTACGAAATTTCAGAAACGGATACTTACGAATTGCCCTTGCTTGAAGAATATCCGCGCGAACAGTTCTAAATCTATTAAGCATATACACGGTAATACAGTGTATTTTAGTAGTAGTTTATCAATTTGTACAACAAGAATATGAAGAAGAAGAAGAAATTATTATTATTCCTCCATTTCAACAACCATATCATCAATCGTTGTCGTCTCGCTCGCTTCAGCAGGGTACGTACAAATACCCAACCCTTGAATCGGTTGACACTCACCATTCTTTGGACACCCACCGTTCGTCCCCGGTACTGGTCTGCAAATCAACGCGCATTGACTCGGCGTCGGCGAGGAAGGAACTTGCAAAACGCACTGCCCTTTCGCCGTAGCGCCTTTATGCGAATCTTGCGGGCACGGCATGCTCGCTGAACATTTCGGTGAGCAAAACGCGCCAGCAATGCCTTGAATTTGTACCTTCATCTCGTTCGGTAAACAGTTGCCCTATATCATAAAAGAACAATAATCAATTTAGTAATCGAAACGAGAAGAAGAAGAAAAAGAAGAAGAAGAAGCTAGTAATAACATTTCCCGGCGCAATCAATCAATCAATAAAACAAAAACAAAAACAACACGAAGAAGAAGAACAACTACAACCACACATACTCGAATAACTCAATCTATTCCACTCATAAAACAAAAAAGAACCGCAAGAAGAAGAAGAGGAAGAAGAAGAGGACAGATCTCGTTTAGATCCCGCCCTCAAACCGTCCCTTCAAAACTATTGACAAACCTTCGCTGGGTTCCCATAAGGCAGCTTATGCGCGCTCTCCAACGCATCCTCAACAAAATCAAACTCACGCTTCGACTGCGTCCACGCTTGCGTCTCCTCTCCGACGACTTCCATCTTCATCGCTTGATTTGAGTCAACGAATTCCGAGATCTCGTGCTGTAAAGAAGCGCTCGCTGCTGCGGCTTTTGCTACGCTTTTGAACGAGTCAGAGATCAAAAGCGAACAGATTACGACGAAGAAGAAGAGGATCTTAGTCAGCGAGATCGTAGTGAACATGTTTTCTTTTTCTTTTAGTTTTAGTTTTATTATTATTATTATGGGTTAATTAATTAATCTCTTCGCTTTTTGTTTTTTGTGCCGCGAGCAGAAAGAAATATCTCTTTTTCTTTGCTGATAACATGTTTGACGCGAGGAGGCGTTTTGTTAGAAAAATGTTCAGTCGTTCGCACTCGTAGAAGTATAAATATGATAATGGCTATGCGATGTACGACCGTGTTAGTACTGTAGTGTTATATATATGTGTGTGTGTGTGTGCTCGTAAAGCGAGAGAGAAGAAGAAACAGTTAAATGTCGTCTTCGTTATCGATGAAATCGTCGATGTCGCAATAGGCCGGAGCGGCAAAGTCGAGAGCGAGGACGTGTTTAGGCGCGGCCGCCGCGGCGACTTTTCCTTTCTTTTTTAATAAACGTCTGCGTCTTCGGAAGCCGTCGAAATCGCCCCAACCGTCGCTCCAGATCGAGCGTTTCTTCTCCACCGATGACTTCTTCGCCGCGGCCATGGCCGCGTTTGCAGCCTTGAGCTCTCTTTCGGCTTGTTCTAGTTCCCTTTTTGCGTTTAGAGCTTTTTCGTCTGCTTCGAGTTGCTTAGCGAAATCGACTGTTTCGGATTCTTTTAATCGCTGCGCGAGGCGATCGTAGTTGTTCCATTCCAGCGTTTTCGCTTGATGCGTTTTCGTCGCTTCTTCCCACGAAGTCTTTTGAGGTTTATAGTTTTCAATCGTGTATTTTACTTCTTCGTATTTCACGCCAGTCGCTGCGGCGCAGTTGCCTAAATTACAATCGCATGCGACGATTTTGTTCTCCGCGAGCCATTCACTGAAATTCAAGTTTGATACATCGTCTCGAACGATTAAAGCAATCGTGATTCCGCTCGACGTTTCTGAGGGATAATATTCGTTGAAAAAGCTCCACGCCAACGCGTGGTCGTCTAACGGTAAGAAAACCGGTCGTCTCGGATTATGTTCGTGGCCTTGCGAGACGGCGAAAATGTTATACCCGCTTTTATATCTCTTTTTAAGATTCTCTATGAACGCCCAAGGCGATTTCATGTTTGAAAATATAACCGCCGGGACCGATTGACTTTGTAAAGCTTCATCAGCCGCTTGAACGAATGATTCCTTATCGGCGTCTTCGACTATCGAAAGAAGCGGATATCCACCTTCCAATGCTTTTTTATACGAAATCGATGGCACGGAAACTTTATCCGGTAGCTTTCCGTCAATCACATAATCCGGAATAGGTTGAAACTCTGTTTTTCCTTCGTTCGTGGAAACTGGCGCTGACTCCCAGCGCGAGCCGCACCGATTCGCACTTTCGCACTCTTGTCGCAATTCAACGTTGACGTAACCGTTAGCGTTGCCGGGAGCAATTTTAGCCGTGGCAAATGAAATCATCCCGCCCATTGGTGATGAGAAGTACCCAGAACCTTGTTGCGTATATTCATCCGCTATTCGACTCGCTTCGCGCATTTTGAATGGGTTTCCTGAAAATATTCGCGTCAAACCTGGCAAACGAAGCGTCCTCATTATCGTGGCAGATTCCTTTGCGAGTACGGCAACTTTTTCAGGGAAATTACTCGCAAAGATATTCACGCTGAAATATAATGGTTCTTCTTTTGTGGATAAAATGGGTAAACCAGTTTGTTCGTCAACGGATTCGGGTTGGAAAATTTCTGCATCGAACGGTGATTTAATCTCGCTCGGTGTTGCACCCCAAACACCTCCTCCTCCTCCTTGTCCTCCTCCAGCGGATGTCTTTTTCCTTAAAAGCTGACGAGCGCGTCGCCTTCCAAAAAAGTGGGAAAATATCCCCTTTTTCGCCTGAACGTCTTTCTTCATCTCGAGGTCTAACATCGCGAGCTCTTCTGCCGATAGAGCAGCGTTTTTAAAGTTTTTCGATCTAACGATTTGTTCAACGACGCCATCTTTTAAATTAATATCACCTTTTAGAGCTGCGCTTGTTACTTCATCGACCGATATACTTCCGTCGCCGTCGGAATCCATTTTTTGAAACGCGTTTTTGTTCGCGACTGCTACGTCCACACCAAACGCTGCTTTTCGAGGCGCCGGTATTGGTATCGCTATTGGCGCGGCAACTACTACTGCCGCAGGCGGCGGCGGTGGTTTGTTGAACGTTTCTTGAACGCGATATATGCGAGTCGTCTTCGTCAACGCATCCCAGGTCAACGTTCCATCGTCTCGCAAACCTAGTACCTCCTTCTTCTTTTCTGCGTAAAAGCGCAACCAAGTACTCACGGCGGCGCCGGCTGTGGACATTTTCCTATTCATATCGCTCTCCTTCTCTTCAGTCGAAAGATCTGGTGACCATTTAATCGCATCAGCAACGGAAGACGAAGTAGCTAACGCCCTCGTCTGCGTCTCACCGGCGTTCTCATAATCCTCCCTCACGACTGGGAAATTCATCACAGGCGATAGACCGAAATATTTCTGATCAAACCTACATGAATAATGCTCTACGTAAGACTCTAACAAATGCCTTAATTTATCCGTACAGCTCGCCCCTTTCATCGCTCCAGACCATTCAACTTTCTTCTTCTCCATCGAACTCTCGAAATCTCTCTTCTGTTCAGCCTCTCTCATTTTGAACAAACTTTGTTCGTACCTCTCTCTCGCGTCTTCCGATACGACTTCGTTGATTGATTTTTTCCCGTTCTCGGAGATCTCCATCTCAATCTTTTCAAACTCCTGTTTCGCTCTTGCATACGCTTCTATCGCGTTATCGTACTCTAACGGGTTCTGATATCGATCATCTAACGATTCGTCGTATTCGAGTCTCGCTCTCGTCGTCGCGCGAACGCCAGAATGTTCATGAAACCCTAAACCGTTCCTCACCTTCTTCATCCCCGATCGATGCGCCTTCGATCCGAACAGTACGGGCAAAACGAACAACAAAACAAACAAGACTAGCAAGATTTTCACTACTGTTGAGAAATCGATTGAAATCTGCGTCGCCGTCGTCGCCAGCATATCCTCCGATTTCGATTTAATCCCACCCTCATCGTTTTCATCTTCAAGTTCTTTCACAGTCTTCTTCGCATCGTTCTTTCGATCGCTATCATCCAAGGCGTCAAAAGATGGACCTGCGAACCATCTTTTGGTCATTTCAGGGATCTCTTCTGATCCTCGTCGTCGTTCAAGGTGTATCGCGCGATTCTTCATTGATTTTTGTGTTCGTTCTTAATAAACTGAAATGAATGGGGAACACAAAAAAATAATATGTTCTAGGAGGTGGTAAAAGGTGTTTTAGGGTTTCGTTTTAGAGTTTAGGCAATTTGTTAAAATATTATTTAAAAGTATTAAAATAATAAGCTCTTTTTCTCTTAGTCGTTATTAGTCTCTTGCCCTCGCTCTCTTCATTTTTTGTTTTTGCAAAGGCGCGCGCGCGAGAGCGATGATGATTAATAACGGACGCGATATAAATACAAATTTGTTGAAAAGATATACGAGTATGTGCGTGCATTTATTTTTCAGCCGCGACGCGTTTTGTGTTATTACGAAAGTAAGTAAGACGTGCGGAACATTTTTGCGACCGAAAAGGAGCGAAAACGTACGATGAACGTTTCGCGTTTCGCGCACTCTTTATTATTATATTTATTTATTTATATAATTAATTAATATCGTAGCTTCTCTTGAATTAGAACCATAACATAGGCGCAATAGTCGAGATGAAACCAACGAGCGCCACAGCTTTAGTATAACGCGGCGATCGAGAAGACGACGACGGCGGCGGCGACAGCGGCGGCGACGGCGGCGGCGGCGACGACGGTGGAAGCTTACACGTATCTGCCGGACCCGTGATGTTATTCGCGCAAAAACTACCATATTTTGCTTGAAACGCATGTGCTCCTAAAAACATATTATCATGCGTTGTATTCGCGCCGCCGTACGCGGATCCAGTCCATGTAGAAATATCTTGATCAAACGCAGCAGCATTAAAAAACATATAAGTCATATCCGTGACTGACGACGTCGTCCAATTTCCAATCGGCTGGTTAAACGCAGTACATCCAGAAAACATAACTACCATATCTGTGACTGAGGAAGTATCCCACGATAAAATATTACCGTTGAAGTTGACATTAATTCTTGATCCAGACAAACGAACTACTTCGAAAGCAGCTGTCATATCCGTAACCAAACTCGTATTCCAGTTTGGCATGCTGCCGTAATTATTTGCTGGTGGCGCAGTCGATGCCCCCCAAGTAGTGCATTCACCGGTCACACCGGCCCCAGCTTCTGATAAACATGCAGTAACGAGCTGCTGAAACTCCAGATAAGTAGTGCTCGCCGGAATCGTAGTTACAGCCTCTGCTTCAAGGAAGAAGCGAGTCTGATCAGTAGAACGCGCGATGGCGATTATTGAAGAGATCCCGAACACTCGAGTAAACTGAGGCGAAAACGACCTAATCTTCATCTTTCTTTTTCTCTTCTCGTCGTTCGTCGAGGGTGGTAATTTCATCATCATAATAATCTTTCTGTTCGTTCAAACCGTTTACTCTTTCTTTTATTATTATTATTAGCGCTAGTAAAATAATTATTTTGTATACGAGTACGAATAAATATTGTGAGGAATCCGTTGAGAAATAATCGCGGGAAAGATGTCGAAAGATGTCGATATTTAGGGTTTCATACACGAAGTTTCATTTTGATTAAAGTTGATTAAAAAGTAATATATAACGCATTATATTATAAAACCATCTATTACTTGAGAGCGTTCGCACACGCGCGCGAAGCTTTCATTTTAAGCTTTCGTTCGTTCGTTGAAAATCGTACGATCGATCGTTTAATAACACCGCGAAAACAGATGTTTACTTTTTATTCTCGACGTTCAATTGATATCCACTAATAGAAAAATCCAGCAGATCATAAACCCTAAACCCCCTGTCCTCTTTAACGAATAATAATTGGATTCCTGCAGAACATTTTTGCAACGTGCGGAACATTTTTGCGACCGAAAAGGAGCGAAAACGTGCGATGAACGATTCGCGCGCTCTT
>Ga0114998_10000738_pt1 | contig 24455 bp, 10 predicted proteins | sample ArcticOcean_MG_C_5_FD_87044 | JGI IMG/M metagenome (GOLD analysis project Ga0114998, IMG submission 87044) | Marine microbial communities from western Arctic Ocean - ArcticOcean_MG_CB4_138 | ecosystem: Environmental > Aquatic > Marine > Oceanic | place: Arctic Ocean: Canada Basin | collected... | reverse complement strand
TTATCACGTTATTTCACAGCAAAAAGAAGAACGAAGAAGAGGAGTGTTTTTGTTGATACAGTGCAGAGTGTATATTCTACGCGAAGAAGAAGAAGAAGAAGAAGAACGAGAGTGGAAGTGTGTTGTGTTGTGTTGTGTGTTGTGTTGTGCGTGTCGTGTGTGTTGTGGATATATCTTTGTGAAATCAACTTCTCGAGCGACTAAGCAGCGCGTGTTATTAGGAAAAGAACAGCCTTGGCACGCGGAGGAAAAGACTGAGCGGGACAGAAAATAAAAGATGAGTTACATGAACCCGGTCGAGCGCTCGTCGACGTCGTTCGATACGACGGAACCACAATTTATAACCCTGAAATGCGTCGTCGTCGGTGATGGGGCGGTAGGGAAAACGTCGATGCTTCTGTGTTATACGACGAACACGTTCCCTACGGATCATATGCCGACAATATTCGATAACTATTCAAAGAACGTGACGATCGATGACGGGCGAGTGGTTAATCTCGGATTATGGGATACGGCTGGGCAAGACGAGTACGCAGATTTTAGACCGCTGTCGTATAGCGCGGCGGATTGCTTCGTCGTCGCGTTTTCGTTGATCGATAGGGAGAGTTTTAAGAACGTGGAACAGAAGTGGTTGCAAGAGTTAAGGGCGAAGGCTTCGAAGACGCCGATCGTTCTCGTCGGTACAAAGTTAGATTTGAGAGAACAAATGAGTAGTAATAATAATAATGGAGGAGGAATTGGGGGATTCGGTGGATCAGGTTTCGGGAGCAGATTCGGGCGAGATATAGGCGATGACGATCGCGCCGGGAATGCAATGGATCAAGTGATTAGCGAAAAAGAAGGTCAAGCTCTGGCGAGGAAGATCAAAGCCGTGAGTTACGTAGAGTGTTCGAGTTTAGTACAGACGAATTTGAGTCTAGTGTTTGACGAAGTCATAGAGGCGCACGTGAATCCAGCCGTGGTTAAGATCGAGGAACCGAAAGGATGCTGCGCTATAATGTAAATAATAATAACATATATATAATAGCATATATATATATATGAAAATTGTTCGGTGAATGAGCGAACGAACGAGATATTTGAGCGGACGAAAGCGGTACACGAGGACGTCGACCGATCTCTCGGTCTTATTCATAAACACAACAAAAAAGTAAACTAAAAAAGCTGTACTGGTACGAAACAAGCAACGCGCACATATATATCGCATTTGGCGGTGTATAGAATTTTAAGCAGCGCTAATGTACATAATAGGTTGTCAATATTAACTCAATCGCATTTTAAAGAGGGAGTAAAATCATTTTTGTACACAGCGCAGCCGTCAAAAAAGACGAGCTCGTTGTCGATATCAAATTAAAGTCCGCGATGCCTAAACGCCAAATAAATGAACTCAACGCGAAAGCAGACGATGATGATGAAGAAGAAGATCGTCTCGTTCTCCCTTCTATTTCTTCTTCGATGATCGAAAAAAAAAAGGAAACTCAAAATCAAAATCAAAATCAAAATCAAGCGAACGCTAATAAACGAATGAAAACGGACGAAGAGCAACTTTTAAGATCCGGCTGTGTAAGAATCGATGCGACTGGTATTGGACACGGGTGCTTACATGACTGCGTGAGACCTTTTAGGGAATCGATGGAGAAGAAAACGGACGAAGCGCGATCGTTGAAGAAGAAAGCACCCGCGAAAGTATACGCGTTCGAGCTCGATACGTTTCAACAACAGTCGATAAAGATTTTAGAGCAGAACGAGTCAGTTTTGGTATCGGCGCATACGTCCGCGGGGAAGACCGTCGTCGCGGAATACGCGATCGCGATGGCGAAAAGGGACGGGCAGAGAGTCGTCTATACGAGTCCTTTGAAGGCGTTGAGTAACCAAAAGTATCGCGAGCTTAAGGAAGAGTTCGATGATGTTGGATTAATGACCGGCGATACGGTTATAAACGCGCAAGCGAGTTGTTTAGTCATGACGACGGAGGTTTTGAGGTCGATGTTGTATAAAGGGGGAGAGGTCACGAGGGAAGTTGGGTGGGTGATTTATGATGAGATTCATTACATGAGAGATAAGGAGAGAGGGGTTGTGTGGGAAGAGTCGATCGTTTTGTTGCCCGATTCGGTGAAGTACGTATTTTTGTCAGCGACGATTCCAAACGCGAGAGAGTTTTCAGAGTGGGTTAGTCAAACGCATAAAATTCCGTGTCATATCGTGTATACTGATTTTAGACCGACGCCTTTGGAGCATTATATATATCCAAGCGGTGGAGATGGGATTTTTTTAATCGTCGATAAACAATCTACGTTCAAGGAGGATAATTTTTTGAAGTCTATAGCGATTGCGAACGAGAAAGGCGCTGAAGTCGCGCTCGCTAGAACGGCTGCAAGAAAAGCGGCGAACGAAGGAGACGCACATCAAGCAAAATTAGCGCAAAACATCGATGTGTTTAAGATAATCAAAATGATTGTCGATAGAAACTACGATCCAGTGATTGTTTTCGCGTTTAACAAAGGCGAGTGCGAATCGTTTGCAAACGCTTTGCATAAAGTAGATTTATGTGACGAGAATGAGAAAGAATTGATTGATGCAATTTATTGGAATGCAATGGATGCTTTGAGTGATTCGGATAAAAAATTGCCGCAAGTAGCAAACATGCCAAACTTATTAAGAAGAGGTTTAGGAGTCCATCACTCGGGTTTACTTCCAATTTTAAAAGAAGTCATTGAGATTTTATTTCAAGAAGGATTAATAAAGGTACTTTTTGCCACGGAAACGATGTCCGTTGGTCTGAATATGCCTGCCAGAACGTGTGTATTTGCTTCACCAAGGAAGTTTGATGGTCATGGATTCCGTTGGATTACTTCCGGAGAGTATACGCAAATGTCAGGAAGAGCCGGGAGACGCGGTAAGGATGACCGAGGTTTAGTCGTTTTAATGGTTGACGAGAAAATGGACGCGCCCACGGCAAAAGATATGCTTCGAGGCCGTTCCGATCCTTTAGACTCTGCGTTTCATATAAGTTACGCGACTTTATTGAACTTACTTCGAGTCGAAGGCGCGGAACCGGAAGATATGATCATGAACTCGTTTGCTCAGTTTCAAAACAATCGAAGAGTGCCGCAACTGCAGAAAAAAGTTGAAATTCTTGAACAGAAAAGAGACGATATAAACATTGACGAAGAGGAACAAGTGAACGATTACGTAAAGTTACGTGACGGCCTGGATGCTTTAACGAAAGAACGTCGCGCGATTACAAACTTACCGACGCACAGCGTACCATTTTTACAGCCCGGGCGACTCGTGAGAGTATGCGTAGATAAGCCAGGCATTTCTTTATTTGGAGAGACAGTACTGAGTAATATTAAAAAAACTTCAGATATCGATGATGTGGAAGATTATTTATCATTAAACGACGATAGAGAAAATATGTTGGATGAATCTTTGCTCAGAAAATCAGTCGAAGACGGTAACGATAGCGTCTGGGGAATCGTCGTGAGCTTTGAAAAAATTGGTACTAAAAAGCATTCGCAAAAATATGCCGTAGATATTCTCGTGAAAACGGCTGAAAAGATCAAATTATCTGACGCCGATCGTGAAGTCTTAAAACGAAACGATGCCGCTTTTTCGCTTCTGAATACTTCGGAAAGGTATTGTTTGTTGCAATGCGAAGAAAATGAAGAAGTCGATGCGCTCTCGGCTGTTGAGTTTCGCGTGATTCAAGTCTCACTCGAGCAAATCGATGCAATGTCATCAATACGCATATATTTACCGAAAGATTTGCAACCGATCGAGGCAAGAATTCGGTGCGGCGCATCGATCCGGGAAGTCTTAAAACGGTTTGCCGAAAGAAAGAATAATGAAAAGGAAGGAGGAAACGAAACGTCATCTTCTTTTTCTTCTTCTTCTTCGGGAGTACCAATGCTCGATGCGGTGAAAGATATGAAAGTTACGGATGTAAACTACGGTAAAATAGTTCAAAAAATTGATACACTTGCGATTATGATGAAAAATCACGCTTTTAAATCGTCAAAAAACGCTCTCCAAAGGCTAAAAAGTCACAGTGAAAAGAGACACATCGAGTATTTAGTGAAACATGCAAAGAAAGAAGTCAAAGCAGCTTCGGGAATGATTAAAGCAGATGTTCTCAAACGAATGAGGCGTGTTTTACGAAGACTGGGATATGTTTCCGAAGATGGCGTCGTCACGCAAAAAGGTCGATGCGCTTGTGAATTAGCTGGCGCAGATGAACTCGTAGCAACGGAGTTAATTTTCAACGGCACGTTTAAGAGTTTGCCACTTCACATGCTCGTTGCCACCGTCTCGTGTCTTGTTTGGAAAGAAAAGACGGGTAAAAAAGAAGGAAAGGGAATGAATGTGAGCGAAGAAGTGTTCAGCGCGTATTCAAGCGTAAAAGAAGCGGCGCGAAGAGTATACAAGCAGCAGTTAGAGTGCAAGTTGAAAATTGACGTCGAAGAGTCTGTTGAACGTTTGCGTTGGGACTTGATGGAAGTTATGCTCGCCTGGTGCCAAGGGAATACGTTTAGTGAAATCATGAAAATGACCGAAGCGTTCGAGGGTTCAATCGTCCGTGCCATTAGGAGAATAGAAGAGTTGATGCGCCAATTAGCGTCTGCTTGCCGAGTCATCGGCGAGTTGGATTTGGAAAAGAAATTCCTTGACGCGTGCGAACTCGTTAAGCGAGACATCGTCTTCACACCATCTCTCTTCGTTTAAGTATATGAGGGATGATGATTTAGACAACAACAAATAGAACAAATAGATAGATGATTAGATACGATACGAGTATGTATATGATGATGTACGTTTTTGAAATGTGATGGATTTATTTTTATATATTCTCACTTTCAAATAAAGGCTACAGATTTGCTACTTCATACACACACACACACACACACCCCTCTAAAGATCAACAACTAACATTATTATTATTATTATTATTATTATTATTATCATGCATAGAAATTAATTGGACTTGATGCCAGATCGAATTTTTGCTTGTTGTCTTCTAGTATACTTCTTTGGTTCCTCAGCTCTCGCTACCGGTTCAGCCTTCTCCTCCAAAAACAATTCGACGTGGCACGGCGAAGACATGTACGGGTTAATGCGACCGTGCGCTCTGTACGTTCTGCGTCTTTGCGGGATAGCCTTGTTGACTTGGATGTGCGTAATGTAAAGGTTTTCAATGTCTAAACCTTTCACTTCCGCGTTCGATTCGACGTTCTTGAGCAAGTTGATCAAGATTTCCGCGCACTTCTTCGGCCATCTGCCTTGGCCGTTCGTGGATCCTTCGTTTTTGGCTTGCGCGGTTCTCCCGACGCCGCCGCAGAATCTGCGAAAGACGACGCATCTTTCCATTTTCACCACAGATGTCAAGAATCCTATTTCAATAATAATTTATTAATAATTTAATAGTGATTTTGTTGGTCAGTTTACAATACAACTCTTATAAGAACCTAAATTTTCGCGCATCCTATTTAAAAAAAACACAAATCGAATCGTAGCTTATCATCAACGAACGAACAAACGTAAGCTTTAAACTCGAACAAACAACTCAACATCGTTTGCATTCAAATTTACTGTTTCGTTCGTGATTACTCAATCGCATCATATTCTTTCTCGCTCGCCGCATTTCTTCTCAATTTTTACGCGCAAAATCAAACAAACAATAAATAAATCGTACCTTGCGCATCGCCCAAACTTCTACCCTTGATGTTCATGGCAGTTTCTCGCATGTTCTTAAAGTGAACGCGTAAATCAGTTCCTCTTGCTTTGCAAGATTTCGTCGCATCGTTGCTTTCGCGTGCGTACTTAACCATGCTTTTCTTCTACGAATTTGTGGAGAACTCGTGCCGCTGATAGTAAATTGTTTTTTTCGATTTTCTCCCATCATTTCCCATTTTTCATTCTTTTTAGACATATCTCAACAGTGCCTATCGTTATTGTTTGCTTTTTTAACCAATTAATACTAAACCAAACTCCTTCGTTCAAACCTCGCGAACGAAACTGAACAGAAGATTGATATAATTCGCATTCGATTTCTCTTCGTTGTTTTGAGTTCTTTGAACTCGTTCGAGAACGCGTCGTAATCTCGGACCCAAAACCCAAACTTTTTGTTCGTATTTTCTTCCTCATTATTTTATAAAGCAGAAAGAAGAAGAAGAAGAGATGATGCGACGACAAGAAGAGGAAGACGAACGGCAAACCTCTTCTTCGTCGCTCTCGATAGCGACGAAATATCAAAACTTACTCTCTCACTTGCGCGCTCTGGAACGACCGCAGATCGAATACGACACCGCGGCGTTCGCTAACGTCGTCGAAAATCAGTTTTCGATGTTGAGTACTTACGCTGAACATATAAAGAACCCGATTAATTATACTCATGATAGCAATACGAATACGAATAATACAGATAATAATAACAATAATAATGAGCGCGATCGAGTTTTAAGAGGGTTCGCGCGCATCCCATCGACTGGAGTAGAAGTACAAGTCGCAGAAATCGATTTAGAGAATTGTTTAACGCTCACAGAATGTTTTAAGATTTCAGAGTTCGAATCGATTGAATTATTGGCGCAAGCGATACAGAAAGGGTGCGATATAGAGAAAGCGCATCTGTACGCGGCTGGGATTTTTTTTCAAGAACGCGCGAGTTGTTTAGAGTCTTTAAGTGTTTTGTTGAGAGCGAGGAAGAAGTGTACGATTGACGTTTTGATGAAGGCGAATGAGAGCTCGAGCGCGATTTTGAGAGAATTTTGCGCGTTTTGTGACGAGGTTGTTTTAAACGGTGGTGGTGACAATAATGTGACGTTGGTGAATAGATTAGTGAAATTGATTCGTGCGCAGCCTTGTGGAGGTCCGATTGGCGGCGAGACGAAGACAAATACTAATTATGTAGGCGGGGGAGGATTGTTTGGGGGACAAGGACAGCAACTCGTACAACAAATGAATAATAATAATAATAATAATAATAATAACAATAGGAGAAATAATGATAGATTTGAGATTACGTATGATTCTCGAAATCGTGCGTGTGCTCGATCAGATTTGATATCGAAGGAGAAAGCGCAGCTCGCAGAGCTGTTGTTCTTGGCGTGTTCATTATCGCCTCCGCTTGCGCAAGCCGACGCAATTGAAGTCTTCTCACTCGCAGGTTGGGCAGCTGAACAAATGCGATTCCCATCTCAAACGAATCCAGATTTTCTACCAACGTGCTATTCAACGTTATTTGCTGCCGTGACTTCGTTACTATCACCTTTGGAGAAAGTGCGATCGGTGTTGGATCAAGTTCATGATTCGAAACGAAAAAAGTTGGAAACGTTTTTGAAATCAATCGAGACGACGGTGAAGTCCCCGAATCCTCCAGCACCGTTCGCTATCGTCCGTTTAGCGTGGTCGTGCGTTGCAATGCGTCTCGGTTTTGCATCAGGCGAAGAAGTCGCGAAAAGTGCAATTAGAGACGGCGCTTTTGACGCAATTACTGCCATTTTACAAACGGGAGCGTTTCAAGACGATCGGGAAGAAAACAGACGAAATTATTTACATCTCGTCGCGAATGCAGTTTTAGGCGAATTTACGAGCATAGCTTTAGAGAGACCTACGCTATCACCTTCGCTAACGGACGGGACGTGTACGCCAACATGGATGGAACTCGACGCGGCTAATAAGATTTCTCAAAACGGTGAATTTGAAGAGCCGTGTCCTTCGAGCGCTTTAGCATCTTTGATGACTGCTCTCGCAGAAACGTGCTCGCAAGATCCATCACTCGTTGGTGATGAAGAATCTGCTGCTGCTTTTGCAGCCTCGAATGATGATGTAGACTCGGAAAGGGATGATTACGAAATGAGTAAGCGGTCGCCGTCTTTGAGGTTATTAGATGCGTGCATCGATCTCGAACATTCTGTAGTTTCGCTTTCGGGTTACCTTGATTTGTGCACTGCGGTGTCTAAACACGACGTTGGCTCGAAAATTGCATTTAAATTACTCGGTCGTGGTGCAGGAGGGTGTAACTGGGATGAGTTATTAAAAGGTGTGCTCGGGTACATCGAACGCTATGACTTATCTCGAGGGGAAGGTGACATAGATGGATCGATGCGAACGCTCGCGAGTGAAGAAATAGAAGGTTTGGGTGAACACCAGCAATACGATCCTCGAATGGGTGAACCTGAAATGAATGAAGCGGATGTCAAAGCTTTAGAAAAATATCTCAAATCGTTATCAGCCTGCTTTTCGACGCAGGCAAACATCGCTCGCGAAAATTCTCTCGCCGCTGGGAGCAAAAGTCAAGCAACAACGACGACTACTTCTTCGGCACGCAATGGCTCGTTCGATCACATTGGTGCTGCAGCCGCGATAGCTTTAGAAGCTTCTAAAGGCGAAGATCCGAGACGAAAATGGATTCATTACCTCGAAGAACGTCTCGGAATGTCACTCTGCGAGGCTTTGCTGAAATTATACATAGATCCTGTGCCACCAAAAATGAAAGCGGCACTTCTAGATTGCGTGCGATCGCTTTGTGAAGGATGTATTCAGAAAACAAACGACGCGTGGGGATTTCTTGAAACCAGAGGTGCTTTGCACGTTCCAACACCAGTCGATGCAAGCGTTGATTTAAAAGATGTTTCCTCTGCATTAGCTATTGTGCCTACGCTTCCAGCTCCAAACAGAGACATAGCCTATCACTTCTATCAAACAGAGAGAAATGCGAATCATTATGATGGAACTCTAGCTTACGCGAGGTTTGTTAACTTTGCCTTAGAAACGACGAAAGAAGCGGGATATATGGACGGTGCGCTTGATATTGATTCAGCTGGCGCGTGCTCGTTTAGCGGACGTTCAATTTGGCATCACGCAAGGTTTTTAAGATTTGACGTTTTCGGACAACTTAGAAATAGACGACACGCTGAAGATTCGGAACGATGGGATTTGGCCGGTGAGTGTTTGCGTACCTTTCAGTCGTGTCTAGACCTCTATGACACTATTGACGATGAGGAAAAGATCATACCAATCAAAGTTTCAAACGGTGGATATTCTTCGCAATTTAATCAACAGGATAAACCGTACGAGATTGGTTTCAATGTTTCATTGCCTTTAGCTGCAGCCGGGGAATCTCGTGACCGTCTAGAGCTCATTGCAAGAGACGCCGCACCTCCAGGCAGAGACTTGATTCTTGATTTTCTTCACGACGGCATCACGTTTCGAGGTATCTTGGACGTAATTTCAGTTGGTGCAGAACGGTTAAGTCGGGAGCGATCGAAACCATACGGCGAAGCGCTTGAAAATGCCGTTTTACGTTCGTTAAATGTGCTTGCAAAGGCTTTGACCATGGATCTCGAACACTTAGGGCGATTACATGATGCAAAGCAAGATGTTGGATTTAAAGCTTTAGACGTGTATTTAGTATTTCGTGAGGATGGACAACGGTTTGCGGATATTATATCGTACTGTCAATACGCTTATAATCCAGCTGTTACGCTCGCGGCTTTGGATATCATTACCGAGATATCTCGTCGCGTCGATGGTTTACCGAGGATGCTTCGACCAGAAGTTCAAGCTGGATTTATTGAAGGTTGCGCAAGTTTATTGGAACAATCATTTTCTCTTCAACCCTCGAATGATTACGAAGATGTTACCGAAGAAGGAAGTGTGTACCGACCCGATCGCGAACTATTTGCAGAAGCATGCGGAGAAAATGTATTAAATTTGATTGATGAGAGTATTACTGGACATCCTTCGCCAAACATTGCGGAGTTGTTATTAGGATTTGACGTCACGGGTGCGTGTAGAACAACACCTTTACGCCCCGATCTCGCGTTCACATGTTCGACGGTTCTCATCGAATGTCTCGAGCAATGTCCGCCATCGACTTCGGCATCGTATGTAATCCCTTTTAGAGCGCCAGAAATTGGAACGAAGATTTTGTTTGAATGTTCTCGAAGATTCGAAACGGCTCCATCAACGCTCGATTTTGTTCGATCTTGGAACGTGTTTCCAGCGTTAGTTGATGACGCTTGTCGTGCTGCTGTTGCGAGCAACGATACAAATAGGATTAGAAATCGAAAAATACTCGAAAAGCGCATCTCGATCGCAGCACACAAGGCTTGGATTTTTGAATTGGCGACGAACGTTCTCGTAGTAGACTCGCCTTCGCAAAAGAACCAACGGAGCGAAGGCGAAGTACCAACCTGGGTGGTTGATATTGTCGACGCTTTGTTAGCTTTAAGAAGACGTGATCAGTACGAACATGATGTCATTGAAGGTCGTGTTCCCGCTCTCGATGCGGCATTAACACTCGGTGAATCCATTGAGAATACGTTGGTATCTCGCGCAGCTTTGCGAATCTCAAACGAAGTAAAGAGAACTATCGACGAGTTGGAATGTGAAAAGTATTTGAAGCCAGGCGGAGGATGCGAAAAAACGTCAAGTCGCGGTGATATCATTATAGATGTTGGATTGTTGAAACGTAAGCTACTCGCAAAAGCCGTTGCAAGCGATGGTACATATAGCAACAGACAGAGAAATCCATCGTCTCCAGGACAACAATTGGGTTCATTGATTGACGAGAGCGAGAATTATGCATTAACGGTTCCAAGACTCGTTTCGAGCATTCGAGAGCAAGCTATTTTAGCTGCAGCAGATATTGCGATTGCAAAGAATCTCGAGATTGAGGATTCAAACGCGAGGCGTCGTGCATTTGAGGCGTGGGAAACCTGCGTTTCGACTGCAATTTGTCGTGCTCTGCCTTCGGCAGAATTCGTACATTTTTCAGATGGTACCGCTCTAATTTCGAATCAAGAACACGGCAGTAATGATGACCAAATCATAAGAGATAGTCCTAGGACCGACCGTGCGTTTCTTGCGTTTGAAGTCCTCGACGGGTGCATGCGTTTGTTGAACGACTCAAACAGTGGCGGTGGAGCAGATTCGGCGAAATCTATAGCGTGTTGTGCTCTTGCCGCTAAAATAATGAAAAAGTTGACGTATTTTGCGAAAGAAAAGTTTGACGACGCCGCACCATTATCGGCATCGGCTTGTCGCACGACTTTGCGTGGTATTTTCGGAGCGTTGACGCATCGTTTTCGAGTCAATGCGGCTTCAAGAATGCGCTTGATAGATTGTTTGCGCGAATATTTAGAGTACTGCCGGAGAATAAGAGAAGATCCGAGATCATCCAACTTTTTAGAGCGTCAGCAAAAAACAGCTTCTGAGTTTCAAGAGCGTAATGCTCTCGGTTATAGAGACGGTCCACCCGAATCTGTTTTTCTTGACGGTGATGTTGAAAAAACAAATGCAGATATTATTCGCCGAGAAGCTGGGTTAATTCTTGAACAACTTTCGCGAGATATTTCGCAAGGCAGCGAGGATGCGCGCGCAGCTGCGGCGGATGCGTTGGAAGCTATCCTAACTGCCGTTTGTGTCACTGTATCGAATTCGGGATCGTCATCTTCAAATTTCGGCCTATTAAGTAGCGCCTCGTCCACGTCTTCTTCAACAAATTTGGAACGAGAGTACGTTCGTTTAGGCATCTTCTCCAGAGCGTGTGAAATAATTGCGAGCTCAAAAATGTCCGAGCTCGCCCTTGAAACGAGTTTCGCCGAAAGTCGCTTCAAAACAACATTGAGCTCTATCAAGTTACTCTTGACGGCATCTATTGCATGTCCGAACGCAATTGCTTTTAGTGAACCAAATAACGCTATTGTCGGTGCTTTCGATGCTTTAATACGCTGCGACACGTTAGATGCATACGCAGATATCAACGGCGCGGCTGCAGCCGAGTCGAGTGCGAAAGCTGGCACGCCTATTGCTCCTTTACCGCTCTCGAGACGACGTCATCATGAAATTTTTGTCAGCGCCTTGAAAGTCATCCAGTCTTTACTATTATCTGCTCAAATTGACGATGACGAAAATGTTAAGAATGCAAAGTATGACATTCTGTCGGATAACAACAACGACAAACAACGAATGGGGACTTTGACATCAGAACAAAAGCAAATAAAAAGAGAAGAATTCTTTAAGCAAGCTTCGCAGCGCAGAGAAGCTGTGTATGCCGCCGTGGTTCAGAAAACTGAACAGTTCATTGATAGACATCGAGATGTGATCGCACGTTCTCTAGCAGATCGTGCGTTGACACCGCACGTGGCTGATTTATCCGAACTTGAAGCATCTTTATGCGTAGTCTCTACGCTTTTGAAAATTACGCCAAGCGATTCGCCAAAGTTACGCGAGACTCTCGATCATGTGACGGTGAGATTCTGCGGACCAAATGCTGCCGCGGATAAGTATTGGAAGTATTGCAGAGACGCTGAGACGAGAGAATTGACGAAGAATGCACTCAGTATTTATGAAACTGATTATGATAAAAACGCGGACGACGTCGATTATTACGGCGTTCGTGAGGTGCGCAGGCAGGAAAAGATCGCGTTGTTTGAGAAACAATCGCAAATCATTCGCGATGCGGCTGAAAATCTCTTACGTGGTGCTCGCATTGTTCGTGCAACTGCGTGTAAAGCGCAGCGCGACTTACTCGTACGCAAAAAACGCCCGGCTTTGCAAGTATCCGCGCCTGTTCTAGAGTCGCAAATGAAGAATGCCGTGCCAACTTTATCGATGTTTGCTAGTTTAGCGTCTGACGTTGGCACCGAGCTACTGATTGAAATCCGTTTGAGGAACGAGATCATTCGCGACGCAAAAAGAGCTGACGGTATTTATGAAGAAGAAGAAGAAGAAGAAGAAGAAGAAGATACTGATGCTGTTCAGTTTGATGACCGCGCAAACATTGTTGATAATAACTCTCCGACGACGACTAGTGCCAATGATGCTAAAGCGGTCACAACGCAAAGAGAAATGAACGCGTTCGTACCTTCGGATGCCGAAACTCGATCGTGCATAGCCACGAAGGACCGCGCGATTGAAATCCTACTCGAAACGCTTGAAGCTAGTTTAGAGATTGTTCTCTTACACGCAAAAGCGAGCCGTTTGGACCAAAATCCGATAACAACATCAACGCCAACGACATCGACGACTTCAAGCTTTGCCAATACTAATCTTCACGCGTTAGGCGCAGGTCACCACTACCACAACGCGCTCAACGACGTCCTCGTCCGCGAATCGCACGAATACGTCCGCACTTCAGCGTTCTCACGTCGTGACGTCGAAGAACTCTCTAGACTCTCATCTTCGGCCATATCCTCAATCGATAAAGCTTCTCGAAGGTTCACTTCTGAAAGCTTTCGAGTCGTCTCGAGGCTCTCGCGCGACGTCAAAGTCGTCCTCTCGGTCAAGTCCGAAATTAGTTCGATTCTTTCCTCGGCTCAGAAGAAGCCTTTTAGCCCGCTCACGAGAGCTTGGTAGCACTATTAAGTACTTTTCTTCGATTCTCATACATATACGTACGCACGCGTATTCGCGGTTCCTCGTGTACAGTCAACTACTGCTACTGGTTCGGTTGGTGTAACGGTATAGGCTTGTAATCATTACATAGGGAACATTCCAATAGATGATCCGCTTGAACATTACGTTGTAAAATACTGGTCGTCGGTATACAAAAATGGTACACCTCTTCCTGAAGGCAGTCCTTGGTGGAAAACAAGCAAATTAAAAAAAGAAATCCAAACTCGCGCATTCGTCAAAAACTTCAGCACATAAACGTACCCGAATTCGATTCATAATAAATAACTAAATAAAATATGCCTAAGAGTACTGGGCAAGGTAAATATTAGCTAATTTCGTGTCCAATTAATTCGCGAGGGCGTGAAATCGTTCCGTTTCCGCGCGCTTGGTCGGATTTCCAATCACGAAAATGCCGATATCCCTTTTTTTGAGATCTCTCCCAGCTCCTCCTCCTCTCTCGCGCGTTATCATATCTTCATCTTTATCGCGAGACTTCTCGTCGATCGTGCTCTTCTTCTAACGAAACAAACTAACCTACAAACTTTTCCGAATCGCGCGAAAACGAACGAACAAAACTCTGCTCGCAGTGAAATGGTTCAATTCCACTAAAGGGTTCGGTTTCATAATCCCAGATGATGGTTCAGAAGAGATCTTCGTGCATCAATCGTCCCTGAAGTCGGACGGGTTCAGGAGCCTACGCGAGGTACGATTCTCATTAGTCTCAACGCTCGTCGCTTAGTAGCGTGATTTTGGAAGATATTGGCCAACGCGTTCTCTCGTAGTAGTAGTAGTAGTAGTAGTAGTAGAAAGATCTAGGTGGCATTTTCTTCTTCTTTTTATGCTCTGCTGGTCTTAAAAAAGTCCAGATGGTTTAGGGTGTTGAGCAACACGAAGCGCTCTCTTTTCTTTGTTAATATACAGTAGTTAGTGCTTTTTTTTGAAAACGTTTCGTGTTCTGAGAGATCGGCAATCAAAATGTTGACGAGGACGTTGAGTGGAGTAGTGCGGCGCCGCGTCGTCGTATTGGCGCGAACGAGAGAGAAAAGTTTTACTGACCAGACGCTTCTTTTTTTTTATCTAACGAATATACTCGAATACGCGTAGGAAGAGAAGGTCGAGTACGACATCGATGCAACGGCGGGCGAGCGAACGAAGGCCGTGAACGTGACTGGACCGGATGGCGCGAACGTTCTAGGCGCGAAACGAGTGTTTAGGAGACAAAAGAGGAGAGCGCCGCTGGCCGGCGAAGGCGGCGCGACGCAGGATACTGCGAACAACGAGGAATAAGAAAGTTTTTTAAGTAAGCGATGTAGTTTTTTTGGTCGCCGTGTGTGTGCGTGTGTGTTGGTGTATTTGTGTGTGCTTTATTTGTACGCCTGCGTGTGCGAAGGCTACGCTCTTGTAGCAAGCGTTGCGAAAGAGCATTTTTTGAGAGAGTTAGATATATTTTTTGTAAACAATAAGCTGCGTGCAAAGTCGCTCCATGCATAAATATCTGCACTGTTTAGACGCGTTAAAACCTGTTAAAAACGAACCAAGAAACGCATTCACGCGACGAAACGCGCCTATGTTTTACTCGTACTCCTCGCACGACTAAACGCCAATTCTTCTCTCGCGATTACGAGACGATGAACGACCGCGTTTCGGAAAGATTCAAAGTTTCGGGAAAGGTCCAATTCGATGATTTCCTGGATAAGCGAGAACTTTCGTGCTTACGCCTGGAATGTTCCAGGATTTTACGGATTAAGAGAACTGAAAATGAGGACTTTGGAGAGTGCGATGATGATCATTGCGATGAGTATGGATGGGTAGTACGGAGGCATGGATGTGTTTTAAGTACGTTTGGGAGCTGTCGTTGTGCACACGAGAGGGGACATTTTCGTTGGAACCATCGAGGGTGTTGTGCTGCAGCTTCGCGTTCTTTTTCTTCGCTAGCGGCGAATGATGATGATCGCAGCGAACGTCGTTCGGTGAAAACGAACGAGAGCGTATTTGAGAGCGAGGTGACTGAAATTGCAATCAGAGGGAAGATTGCGAGAATGGCCGCGTTTTTGTTACGAGGATGCGACGAAGAAGACCATGAGCGAGACGAAGACGAGAAGAACGAGCGCGTATATTTATTCAACGACCAGTACGTCGTGAAGCCGGCGCACGAAGAAGGTGCGAGGTTTGAATGGCACAGAGACGGGCAATACGAAAAATGGACGCCCGATGATACTAAAGAAGACGATGACGACGAAGAAGAAGGGCGATTAAAGAAGAAGAAGACGAGTTTGCGATATCTCTCAGCGTGGGTAGCTCTAGATGACGTTTCAGAAGAAAACGGCGCGTTAAGATTTAAAAAGGATGAAAGAAAAAGATTTGCAGAAGATTTTGATGCGATGCTAGTTCATGATGAGGAAAATGATACGATAGCGACGATGAATGCGGGTTCGTGCGTATTCTTTAAGAGCGACGTGCTGCACGCAAGCGGGAAAAATGTATCGAATGAAGTGAGACGCGCGTGGATGCCGCAATATAGTCTAGGCGTTCCCAAAGAGAGAAAGGGTGAGAGAATAAATAGCGATAGCGATAGTTTTAGATGTTTAGTAACGCCGTTGCGGCAGATTTAATTAAAACGAATAATTTATTTTTAAGTCATAGACTATGAGGCCTCTGTTTTTGCTTTCATGCGTTGTCTTTCCTTCTTTCCTTTCCGTTTAAATGTTCCATCGTTGGTCGTTTGTTGTTGTTGTTGTTGTTGTTGTTGCTGATTATTAGGAAACATACCAATTTTAGCCATCAAGTCCAACGCATTAGCTGTCGTAGGAGCAACCGCGAAATGATGAGCAATCTGCTGCTGCTGTTGTTGTTGTTGATGATGATAATTGTTTTGATGATGATGGTGGTGCTGCTGCTGCGCAGGCGATGGTGGCAAAGAAACCGCATGTTGAAATACGATGTGTAAAGGATCCGAAACGTCGTGATTACGTTGCTCTTCTGCATTGAATTTTCTGATAATGTTCTTCTTTGAATTTCTCTTCTTCTTTGGCGGAATATCAGAACGATTCGCGTCGTCGTCATCGTCGCCATTTTCTTGCAACTTGTGTTCGCGATGGTGTGTGTTTTTGTTTTGATGTTGTTGTTGCTGTAGCGGTGGCTGCTGCGGCGGCAACGGCGGTGGTTGCTGCGGTAGCGGTGGTGGTATTAATAACGGTTGTCGGCGATCAATTGCTGTTGTCATCGTCTTTGTTGTTGCTAAACTTGCATCGACACCGTTCATTTTCTTATCGAATGTTTTTTTGTTTTCTTTGCTTTTCTTTTCCTTCTTAAGAGTCGCAACAGCGGCAGGAGTGGAAACATCCATGGCCGTGGCCGTCTTTGAATTAGTAGTATTAGCTTTCTTCGCCCTCACTGTTCCACTGTCCTTGGTATTCTTATTATTATTCTTATTCTTTGTCGATTTCGCGTCAGCCGTTGGAACCTCTTCGAACATTGCCATTTCCTCTTCTTCTCTCCTTCTTTTCTCTTCCAAAGCAATCCTTTCGCGCTCTAATCGTTGCATTTCGATCTCAATCTCTCTTTGCTTCTCCTGAGCGACTCTTTCAGCAATCTCTTCTCTAATCTTATTCATTCTTTCGCTCGGGAGCTCATCGTATTCATCTTTTTCTCTCGCCTTTCCTTTTGCTGCTAATGGCCAAAACGCGCGCGGAGACGGCTCATCCGCGTTATTACTCGGAGCAATACCAACGAATGGGTGCGCTTTTACATCATTATCATCGTCGTGATAGTCTAAATCGAGTACTATTACAGTCACATCATCTCTGTTATCGAATTTCGCTTTTTGAGAAAGCTTTACTAACGCCGCGGCGGCGTTTTGACAATTCATCTTTCTCGTCTCTGCGCTCACCATCTTTGGCGTCGCGGCGTCCCATAAACCATCACTAGCGATAACAATCCTACACGCTAAAATACTTCGATCTAATAAAACTCTACACACATCTGGAACCGAAATCACTCCACCCTTTTTCCCATCTCGATCTCCAATACTCCTAGAAACGGCCAACCCACCCGGCCAAACCCTCAAAGGCCCGACTCCCCTTCGTTCTCCATTCGGCCCATCCTCGAACTCGGTCGGTCTCACTTCGCCCCCGAAATCAATAATCCTCTTCCTCTCCCCATCCGAGCAGTCCAATCTATGCTCGTTAGTCAACCTAGTCGTCCCTTTCCTATTCGGACAGTCCAAAATAGCTAAAGAGTCTCCCACCGCCGCCGTCGTCACGTTCCTCCCGTTCACGATAACGACCGTCGCCGTACACCCAGAACGTACGTCTTTCTTCAAAAACTTCTCATCCAACATCTCGAACGCTTTCACTAACGCTCGTTCCAGTAATAACTCAAACACGTCCTCGGCCGTGCTCACGCGCGATTTCTCCGATTTCTTCATCTCCGCCTCCAGTTGATTCAACGCCTTCAGTAAACAGTTCAACATATCGTCAGAGGCGAATTCGGCGCACGACTTACCGCCATGGCCGTCGAATAAACTGCAGAACACGAACTCGACTTCGCTGTTTAATCGTTCGTTCTTCTTCTTCTTCTTCTTCTCGTGCGTCTTATTTGTTCCTTCTCGTCGTTCATCTTCGTCTTCTTCGTCTTCCAATCCTTCTTCGAAACTCTCGCTCGTTTTGGAAAACGTTTTCGATTCCCACGAGGCGCAGACTTGAACGCGTTCAAAGTCTTCACCTTTCTGAATCTTCCTGGACTTCGCGAGGCGAATGAATGGACCGGTTTCTTGACGATGAGAGGTCATGTTATTATTATTATTATTATTATTATTATTATTCGTAATAAGTCGCTCCGTGTTTCCTCTTTGAACGCTTTAGAGATTGGAGAGCTCTTTGGACTAATTATGGATTTAAGGTGTCATTTAGAGCACCGTAAACTCTCGAAAGATTGAGCGTTACGTATGCAGCGATTGTATGATTACAGAGTACTAGTACTATCGTTTCCTTGTTTTGCTTTTTGAACCGCGCAGGTCCGCGTCTATCTATGTCTTTATCGCTTAAGGCGTCGTTTAGAGCTTGCCGTGAACTATCGAAAGATGGAGCTTTAGTAGCGCGGAGTTCGTGCTTACGTAGTAGTAACAACTCTCGGTCTTAAAGTAACCGAGCGAACGTCGATGAGCCGCGTAGTCAGTTTCAAAAGTTTCGGTTTCGGTTTCGCCGCCGCGCGCTATAAACTAAAGGATCGAACTAACGTCCACGATCTCGACATCGCACGCTAACTCATCCTCGAGTTTCTTCATTTCTTTCGCGAACTTCTCGTCCGAAAAAAGCTCTAAAGCTCTAACGGTCGTTTCGCAGAAGTATACGTGGTCTATGCCTTCGTTCCGGTTCCCGCCGAACGGAGACGTTCTGGTATCCATCGTTAAAGTTTCTATAGATAATTGGCACGAAGATAAAGTCTCCGTGATTCGAGCAGTAATACCTGGAAAATTCGTTGCCCTTATTATGATCTTCTTGAACTTTTCCCTGTTTTTCGTCTCCGTCGCGTTCGTCTCCGGCGAAACTTCGCGAACGGCGAACGTGAACCCGTCGATTTTCCCATCTAACGTTTTCTGTAAATGTTCTTTAATAATCATCGTCTGATTCGAGCGACGCCCTTGAAACGAGACTAAAGCGGTGACGACGAAATCTTGGCTCAATCGAGCAAGTCTCGAGCTCTCTACTTCGGCCTTAATGTCATGCATCGCGCGACTGAACGCGGCATATATACCCGCTCTATCGCGTCCATACCCTGTCACTATAAACGACTTCTTATTACTGTTACTATTACTATTCTTATTACTATCATCATCATCAGTCCTACTCGTCGTTATCGTTCGCAACATTTTATCCTTAACGGTTATCCGAATCCTCTCGGCTCGGTTCGCGAGCGTCCTCTGCGCGTACGCACGCATGAATCTCTTCGCGGTCATTCTTAATCTCGGTCTTAATCTCGGTCTTAATCTCTCTCTCTAGCTCTCTCTAAGTTTACGACGAGTCTCTAAATAAGTAAACTTGTTTATTGTTTTTTATGTGCGCTGATGCACGTTTTTTTTATTAAGGGAGCAGCATATCAATTTAGGGTTTCATGTTAAGAAATGAAACCCTAAACCCTAAATATTTTTAAAAATGTGGCTCATCTTTTTTCCCCCTGTCTTTCATTAATTAATTAATTAGTTAATGAACGAATGAAAGAAGAGAGAGAGCGTCAGTAATCGATTGAAATTAAGTAAATCGAGGGCAAAGCGCCAGTAAACATCGCTCTAGAAGCCGCGTTTTGACGCAGCAGCAGCAGCACAAGCAGACGATGATGTCTTCGCGTTGTTTTAAGAAAGCGGAGACCGTTGGTCTTTACGGAAACTGGAAACGAGTGGATGACTTCACGAAGAAGAAGAAGAAGAAGAAGGATTCGATCGAAGCGATCGTTCGCTCGAATTATTCATCGGACGCGCATTCGAGAGGTGTACCGAACATGATTGAGGTCGAAAAGTATACTCCGTTGAACTTGAACATTGGCAGAACCGTGAAGGATGAGCATTTATTCACGCGAGAGAAAAAGAGAGAGTATTTAATAGAAACGGTCGCGAATGAACTGGATGTCGATAGAGTGGATTTGATTGAGAAAATAGAGCGAATGAGACGATTGATACCGGAGATTGATACATACGCGATGACGAAGGAGAAAATGATCGAGATGTATAGGGTTGGGAGTAATATGAGAGCGTGCGCGAAGAACGCGATTGGGTTAAAAAATGTAGTGTTTCATGAAAGCGAGGTGAGCGTGAGCGAAATGATTGCGAGAGATTTGCGGTTAGTTTATGACGACGACGACGACGACGACGAGAGCGGAACGGTTGAGAAAGCGGAGACAGTTGTTAAGGTTTTGATGGAGCAAGATTTGATGAGTAGAAAAGACGCGGAGAAGTTTGTATACGCTACTCATAGGTTTTGCGCTAATAAGGATAGGATGTTAGTATTTTGCGAGGAAAGTTTCGTGAGAGAGTGCGTCGTTCAAAACGTTGAACGATTGATGCAAGTATTGCCAAACTTGAAAGCGTGGAAAATAGCAGAGAAAGGCGATGCGATGTTAAGAATGTTCTTTGAATCCGACGCGAACGAAAACGCCGTCGTCGCCGCGAATGAGTTGAAGAAAAGAATGCCGAAGGATTGCAACATATCGTTAATGTGTTCGGATTTTCCAAACCTTTTGCAAATGGACATCGATAGGTTGTTCTTTGATTTGTCGAACGCGTTTAAAAATCAAAGCGCCGAGGAAACTTTGCGGAGAGACCCAAGCGTTTCATTCAGAGTACGTTCGTTTAAAAATTCTTACGAAGACGATGGTTTTGTAAACGACGTGCTCGTTTGATTCTTTCGTTTGTTCTATACTTATATTTTATCCCGTCAGTCGTAATGCGAGCGAGTATATATACTTACTTTATTTTCTCTCTCTCTCTCTCTCACACATAAACACAAACAAATGTTTCAAAAGTTTGAGAAGAATTCGATTCGCGCGCGACCTTTGCGTTGATTTTAAAAACTGTCTTGACATCAATCAATCAATCATCTTTCGAAATTACAGTTTGAAAACAATAGCGCAAAATCACAAGCGCTTGGTCCGGCTGCCAATTTCATGCAAGGCGAAGAGGAAAATTTTGGTTTAATGAAAACGTTGCCGAAAGCGAGGCGAGATTTTCTCGCAAGCGCGATTGCAGCTACTTTTCTCGTCGTGAACGGCGGTAGCTCTGAGTTCGCGTATGCCTACGACGACGATTATGAGCGAGATACGCTCGCTCTACTCGAAGAGACAAATTTGTACATCGCTGCCAAAATCAATTACGATGATATTTCGAAAACGTATGCGAAGTGGTCTTTAAACTATTCCATTCCTGGCGCGGTAGACGCGAAAAGATTCGGCAAGTCTTTCCTGCTGACAACGAAAATTATATCGTTATTAAAAGGTGGCGTTAATTTCGAACAGAAAGCGAGCGATTGGGTGACAGTTGCTATAGCATTGACGGATGGGTCGTTGAATGGTAAAGAAGCTCGAGAAGCGTATGGAAATTTAGTTTGGGCGAACAACGATCGGTCTGACCCAAAGAACAGAATCGGATTGTGCGCGTTTGGAACAACGTCCGGTACCGATTTTTTCGGCATCGATTGCGAAGGCTTTTAGTTTTATACCAGGACTACTAATATTAATGCAACTACTACTGCTGAATGCTCTACTAAATCTATCTCGAATCGGGAATCGGCTCTTGCGAAATGATCGCTCTGTCTTGCGCAGCAATATTATTATTATTTCGATTGCTGTTTCCGAAAAAGTTGAAACCATTAAAATCATCTCTCGCGCGCGTTTGTAAGCGAGCGCTCAATTTATTCGCAAAAGAGGATGTCATTTTTTGCAAACCAGGTGCTGCCTCAGGCGCTAGACTCATTAACTGTTGAATTTCACTAGGCGCCAACAGACGTAAATTGTTAATTTCCGTTTGAGGCAACTGCGCAGTTTCTCCAGCGCGTTCAATCGCGCGGCCGAGCGAGGGCAAATTTAACAATTCCAGTATACTTCGTAGCAACGCTAAGTTTCGCTTATCATCCAACGTGAGCGTTATCTTTTCCTTATTGTTCACCGCTAATATTGATAGCAAAAACGGCAAGTTTAATCCCGGTAAAAAGATAGCGCCAGATAATAAACTCGTAGAAGCAATGATAGGAGCGAGTGTACCAAGAGCTCTCCAAGTCGCCGTTGCCGATTGTCTGGACAGAGCGTCCGCCGCTCTCACGGCCTCATCGACGACAAGCTCTTGTAGATAATTCCCTTTCGGATTAAAAAGTAGTCTTACGACGTCTTGAGTGGCTGGATCGATTTTAAGCTCCTTGTTTGACATTTTCGCGATTTCGGCCGTACCCATCGAGTTCGTGAATTGCGAAAATCCACTAGCGATTGATTTCACTCGCGATGGTTTCAAGCGCTCTGAACCTCCGTAAATGAACGATTTCAACGCCTTTCTCATTCTTGGCGAATCGTCGCTCAGCAAACGTCGCGCAATGTATGGGAAACACTGATCGACAATTGCGTAGTTCTCGTCAACGCTTAATCCCAAACCTTCGAGCGTTGCAAACGCTCTTAAAATTAATACGAAATACGGCGGTAACTGCAAAGGATATTCTTTCGATAAAGCCTCTAACTTGTTCGAAAGCTCGCCGACTCGCGAACTTTGCTGATCTTGCAACGCGGCTACTTTCTTAGTAGCACCACCTCCGGACCCATACAAGGTTTCGAGCATTTCTGCTAAAACTGGAACGACGATGTTCTTATTTTTTTCGTCTTGAGCGAGTTCTTTCGGAATGAATCCGAGATTAACTAAATCATCCAAAGTTTTATCGTATTCACGACTCGATAAATGGGCGATGTATTCAACGAACGCTATGCGTTGTTCTTCACCAATTTCTGTCATCATACCGTAATCTAAAATCGCGAGACGACCGTCTGCCATTAACATGAAATTACCCGGATGTGGGTCAGCGTGTAAGAAACCAGTCTCGAGGAATTGCACCATATATGAATTCAGCAACGTTTCTACGAGTTTCTTTCTGATCTTCAAGCTTTCTGGGGAATTATCCATTGCAATTTCGGTTAATTTTTCACCAACAATCCATTCTTGCACGATGACTTGTCTATCTGAAATTTCTCTAAAAACGTGAGGGACTTTGATGGCGCCTCTTACGACGTCTATTTTATTCATCTCTTGTTCGAATTTTTCTGCGTTTCGTCCTTCAATCTCGTAATCGAGCTCTTCTAAAAACCTTTCTGCTGCGACGCTTAGAACTGGTAAAAAGCTCTCAGCTCCTGTAACTAAATCGAACGTTTGTTTCGTTTTCGGAATTGCCGCAAAGATTTCCAGAAAAGTTCTAATGACAAACAAATCGATCGATACTGACTGTAATATGTCGGGGCGTTGAACTTTCACTGCTACGACTCGTCCGTATTCTTCTGTTTCGTTCTTTGATTTCTTCAACGCGTTTGGTTTCAACTTCGCTTTATAGACTTGTCCAATAGATGCCGCTGCGATTGGTTTATCAAACACTGAAACGTCCTCAAATACATCTTCCAATTTAACGTTTGCACCAATAGTTTTTTGTATCAATTTCCTCGCATCGGCGCTATCAAAAGCTTCGACTTGGTCAAGTAACGTTTGAAATTCTTCTAAATACGCTTGCGGTAACAAATCTGGTCTAATTGCAACAGCTTGACCAACTTTAACGAACGCCGCACCTTGCCTTGCGATTAACTCCTTCAACGTCTTTGCTCTTTTGGTTGCGTTTTTCTCGACCGAATCGCTCAACACGTCGTTAATCAACTGCGTGGCCCACGCCAAAACTTCAATCAATAAACTAGCGGATCTTTGTAAGACCTTCAACGGTCTTCTTTGCCAATACCTCGCAATCTTATCGGCATCATAAGTCTTCGGTAACTCATCATCGACATCGACACCGTCATCACTTGCACCGAACGACGCAGACGTAAACGCTCTCGCTATGAACATCGAAACGACGCCGCACGAACTCGCCGCAAGAAAACCCATCAAAACCGGATGCGCTCTCGCTACTTCCTCAATCTGATGCGCTCTTAAAGGATCGATCGTGTTCGAAACGATCGCTGCAATCTCGTTCTCGATCTCGCTCGCGATCGTTTTCATTTTCGTCAAGACATTTTTCAAATCATCGAACTCGTTCGCTTCGTTTCCTGCGACGGCGTCGCTCAAAAACTCCCTCTGTAACGAGAAGACGTCACCAACATCTGTAGAGAACGAACGAATCATGCGCTCGATCTTCGTCATCAAAAATTCGCTGGAATCTGCAGTAATCACTCGTTCTTTCACTAAAGCAGTAGCGTTGTAGGCGCTATCGCTCGCAATCGATCGCGCGCTCGCGTTTTTAACGCGCGATTTCGTCTTCCAATAGTTCTTCTTCGCATCGTTAAGACTGCGTGGACCATTTAATGCGCTCGATTTCATGACCAACGAATGCGAC
>Ga0114998_10000735_pt1 | contig 24506 bp, 15 predicted proteins | sample ArcticOcean_MG_C_5_FD_87044 | JGI IMG/M metagenome (GOLD analysis project Ga0114998, IMG submission 87044) | Marine microbial communities from western Arctic Ocean - ArcticOcean_MG_CB4_138 | ecosystem: Environmental > Aquatic > Marine > Oceanic | place: Arctic Ocean: Canada Basin | collected... | reverse complement strand
CCATCGTCGTCTTCTCGAATCGAAGAGGTTGGTTTGAAAACTCTCGCATTCGCGATTGTTTTTATTTTGGCCAACGTCCTCATCGTGTAAGGAAGAAGGAGTTCATTTGCGTCCTCGTTAAAGGGAGAGAAAGAGAAAAAATTATTATTATTTGCGGGATTGATTTCATATACAGTACACATGGCTTTATACTTTTGCAATTTGATACTTGAAAATGGAAACAAAAAAAAACTTCACACATACCCGTACGTACGTACGGTACGCTACTTTTTCTGTTTAACAGCTCACGCACTTAATTTCGATTAATTTTAATGCCCTTCCAAGCAATTTTTCGGCCAACGTGGGAACGGAATGACGTCTCGTATGTTTTCCATGCCAGTCGTGAATAAGATTAAGCGCTCGAAGCCCAAGCCGAAACCGGAATGGACAACTGAACCAAACCGTCTTAGATCGAGATACCAGGAGTATTCTTCGAGCTCTAAACCACAGTCTTGCATGCGCTTTTCGAGGACGTCTAAACGTTCTTCGCGTTGAGAACCACCGACGAGCTCGCCGACTTTGGGGACCAAGATGTCCATCGCGGCGACGGTTTTACCATCCGGGTTCAAACGCATATAGAAAGCTTTTATGTCTTTCGGGTAGTTGTAAACAATCACGGGCTTCTGGTAAACTACTTCGGCTAAGTATCGCTCGTGTTCCGTGGCAAGATCGATGCCCCATTCAACTGGGTAAACAAACTCCTTCTTTTTTTGTTCCACCGCTTCTTTCAAAATCTCAATCGCTTCCGTGTACGAAACTCTTCCAAACGGGTTATTCGCGACGTTTTCTACGCGTTCCAAGCATGTTTTATCGTACATCTTTGCAAAGAATTCCAAATCCTTTCTGCAAGTTTTTAACAAGTACGCACAGCAATGTCTCACGTAATCTTCCGCGCATTGCATGTCATCGTTCAAATCCGCGAACGCTAATTCGGGTTCAATCATCCAAAACTCGGCCAAATGTCTAGTCGTATAAGAATCTTCCGCGCGGAAAGTTGGTCCAAACGTGTAAACGTTCGATAACGCGCACGCATACGTCTCCACGGCTAATTGACCGGAAACTGTCAAAAAAGTCTTATCTCCAAAAAAGTCTTCCGAATAATCAATCGTTCCGTCTTCTTTTCGTTGCAATCCGCCAACTTTGCGAAACTTTCTTTCCAACTCTAGCAACTCTTTCTTTGCTTGTTCCAACTTTTTTCTCTGGTCTTTCAAACCCGATTTTGAAGGTTTCTCTTCCTTTTCCATCTCTCCAATCATGTTCTCAATTGAGTTATATTCAAACTTTTTCTCGTTCAAAGTATTTTCGTCGCATAAAGGCGAGCATTTCTTCCCCTCTTCGCCGTCGCACTCGCTTAACAAAGTTGTGACTTGAAACATCTCCCCGGCGCCTTCACAATCGCTCTTCGTAATTAACGGCGTATGCACGTAACAAAAACCATTTTGATTAAAGAATTCATGCGTCGCAAACGCTAAAGCGTTTCTAACTCTCGCAATCGCTTGTATCGTATTCGTCCTCGGTCTCATATGTATCTTCTCCCGTAAATACTCCAAAGTCTGCTTCTTCTTCGCAATCGGGTACGTATTCGCATCGCACTTCCCTATATTAATCACCCTAGTCGCATGTAACTCAATAACTTGCCCAGTCGCTGACTCGGGCGGTTTCGTAATCACCCCTTCGACGACTAAAGACGTCCCGGTCGCCCTCACTGCGCTCAAATCCTCTAAAACCGCGCCCGAAATAACAACCTGTAAACTCTCTGGCGTCGACCCATCGTTCAATTCAATGAACACGATCTTCCCAGCGTCCGCCTCTCGTCCAGTTTTCACCCACCCGGCGCATACTAATTTCTCGCCTATCAACGATAGCCCTTTCGTGTGATCTTCCGTTTCATGGATCGATTTAATGGAGACCTTGTTGAAACATTTCGCGTACTTTTGTTGCAATCTGTGTTCGGCCAAGTTCTTCGCCTCTTCGTGTTTATACGAAGGCAGCGATTCGTTCACGTCTTTGGCTAACGTGTCCATTACTTTTCTTTACTTACCCACCTATTCGTACTTACTTACTTACTTACTTACTTACTTACTTACTTAATTACTTAATTAATTGCGCTATTTACTGACCGAAGTTTATAAATATGTTTCCATAGGGCTTTTCTTTCCAAAAACAGAAAAAGGAAGATTTTAATTGGCCAACACACAACAAATTCAATTCCGTTCCAAAACGCGCTCTCGCTCAACGAATGATCGAGAGCACTAAAGAAGAAGAAGAAGAAGAGGAACGACAGCTGATCAAACGATCGCGTGTGCTCGCGCACTTATCCATGAAAAAAAAAGCCGACGCGAAAGGTTTCGCTGTCGTCAGCGCGCGACAGCGAACGCTGATCTCTGATCTCACGAGTCCCGATCTTGCGACGACTTTTGCGAATAACGAAGAAGGCTTTACTGCCGGGATCTTGTACGCGCTCGCGAACGTGAGCGAATGCTCGAGGTTTCAGAAACGCGTCAATCGTGGTTCGTTCTAGTCAGAACTTCCCCCGATTCGTTTTAAGCGAGAGCGAGCAGTAGTAAACATGATTAGAAAACTTGTGAGAATAATAATTAATTAATTAATTAATTAATTAATTAATAGGCGTTTTTTTCAAAGCCCTCTCGGGGCGAAACCTCTACTGAAATTCGTTCAGAACCGCGCTTTGGACGCTTTTAAATACGCTTAATTAAATCGAAAACATCGAGAGAGAGAGAAAAAACAGACGCGTAAAACAGCTGCCGCGCGAGCACTCGGACAGCGATCGATGAGTTCCGCTTTAGCCGCAGTCGGTTCGAGCAAATCCTCGTTCTTCAACAACTCTTCTGCGTCCAATTCTTCGTCTTCGGCGAATTCTTCTTCGCCTTTTTCGATCTACTTCTCAGCAAAACGCGCGCAAAGTGATCGAGGAGCGAATGATAATCGAGGATTGCGACTCAGAAGAGACCGCGGGGTCTTGGTCGAAGCGAAACAAGTGAAACCGAAAGGAATGTCGCAAAAGAAATGGGAACGCGTACAAATAGAACAAGATAAGAACTATAAGTTGTTCTCTAAGAAGGCGAAAGAGCGCATAGCGAAAATGGGGCCGCGAATAAGAGATATGCAAGTCGATGAGGAGCATTTACCGTACGAAGCCGTGGCGGATCCGCTCGATAGGAGGGAACCGAAATGGAAGAAAATGGACGAGTTATCCATGAGAGAGTTTCAGAGATGTATTAATTCTTCGAAGCCGTCGATGGTGAGGGATTTTGAGATTTGGGAACCGCCGATGTTCGGGTGGTTTCCGCCTCCGCAGTTGAGGACGATGCCGAGGGGGAGGTGGTATAAGGTTACGTTAGGGCACGATTTGGTCGATAGTTTAGATCATACGAAGGTTATTGCTAAGAAAGGCGTTGAGTACGTCGTGAAACCGCAAACGAGTGATTTAGAGAAAGCGTGTAGGTTAATCGCCGAACATAGAGGGATTTGGTATACGTATCATCAGAAATATACAACGAATAGATATGGGCAAGTGCAGCATGTTGGCACGGCCGCTGGAGGTTTCGTGTTCTTAGTTGGATCGATCTATCTCGGTATCAAGAAAAAGAACGCGATTCCAACTGATTTGATTCAAGCCGTTCAATTCGCGCAATCTGGCGTTTCGGCTAGAAAAGATGGAACCGTCGATGTTACTTTAGATGATATTGGTGGTTTAGAAAACATAAAGGAAGATTTAGATGAGATCATCAGATTTTTGAAAGATCCTTCGACGTTCACAAAGGTTGGCGCAAAGCCGCCAAAGGGGATTTTAATGGAAGGAGGACCTGGAGTCGGTAAAACTTTACTCGCAAAAGCAATCGCCGGTGAAGCGAAGGTTCCCTTTTATTCCATGGCCGGTTCAGAATTTGTTGAAATCATTGTCGGCGTCGGTGCAGCGAGAGTGAGAGATTTATTCAAACGAGCGCGTTTGAACGCGCCTTGTTTGATCTTCGTCGACGAAATTGACGCGTTAGGTACTGCGAGAGCTTCAGCCGGTACGAGAGGCACTGAGGAACATGAACAGACTTTGAATCAATTATTAACAGAGATGGATGGGTTTACGCCTGATACTGGCGTTGTCTTCATTGGTGCAACGAATAGAGCCGATTTGTTAGATCCGGCTTTGTTACGTCCAGGTCGATTCGATCGTAAAATTGAAGTGAACAAACCGAACGTCGACGCGAGACAGAAAATTCTTCAAATTCATTTGTCCAAACGAAATGTAAATCCAGACATTGATACAGCGAGGTTGGCTAGAAATTTACCCGGCATGACTGGGGCTGAAATTGCCTCAGTCGTCAACGAAGCCGCCGTGCATTGCGTTAGACGCGAAGGCACACAAATTGAAGAAGAAGACGTCATGTATGGCGCCGATCGAGTTCTGTATGGCGTTCGAGGTCGAGCACACGACAAAGAAAAACTTTTGACGAAATTAATTGCATGCCACGAAATTGGACGCGCTGTCGTTCAAGAAGCTTTACGAGCGGAGACGAAAATGTTAGAACCTACTGAATTTCTATCCATCATCCCTCGAGGGTTTCAACCCGCAACTACGCTTTTCTCCAGATTTGAGGATAATTATTACATGTACCCGCCAAGAGAGCGTCTGATGGAAAGAGTAGAAGTTTTAGTCGCCGGTTGCGAAGCTGAAGCGCTAGTATATGGCGAAGTTTCAAACTACGGCGCCGATTATGGCAAAGAAGCGATCGATTTGTTGAGAAACGTCGTTATTAATCAAAACTTGGGACAGCCTGGGATGCTAACTGCCTATACGCACGATCCAAGATCTTTAAGCGGGTATGATTTGAAGACGGAAAGAATTCGCTCGACGATATCGGCAAACGGGGAAAATGTCGATGTTGAAGATAATAAAATTTTAGCCGGCCATATGAGGATTACCGATCGAGAACATTTGCAATACGCGGAACGGAAAATTTTCCAAATCATGAAAGAGGCGAGAGGAAATGCGAAAGAAATTTTGACCGCGTATGCAGCGGCGGTTAAAAAAGCAACTGAAGAACTCGTCGAAAAGGAGACTATTACTGGCGATCGTTTGAGAGAAATCATGCAAGAATTCCCTCCGGCTGGCGATTATCCAAAGGTTGGCCCGGATACGCCTTGCAAAATTTTACCAACCGAAGAAGAAGAAATGAAGAACGGTTGGCGAAACGAACCCGATCCTTTGAAGAAATTCGAATATTTGAAACAATTTTATGGAGATATTTCGATCGATCCCCCAGGACCGATGAAAGATCGTCGATCAAAGGAAAAAATCGCCGGCTTGCAAGCGTTTATTGAACGCGATCTAAATGGATATTCAGAGCATAGGCATGGTTTCTTACCTCCCAAAGGCAGTCAATCTGGTATTCATTGGGAACCATGGTCAGTAGCTGCGATGAAAATGAACGAAAAAGAAAACCCGGGTTGGCGAGCGATGGAAATCGCGCGCTTATGGAGAGAACACGAAGAATATAAATTGCCCAAGTTCAAAAAAGTCCTCGAAGATTTGTCAGAGAGGAAAGAAAACGGTGAAGAAATGTCTCAAGAAGATGAAAGAAGGCTAGCCGTTTTTCCAATAGAAATTGCCGAAATCGAAAACCGCATGAAAAATGGATATCCAGAAGGTGCAGGTTTGGGCGTGATGGATTTGAAAATTCCCGATAAATTCGTCTTTAACGTGGAGCAAAGATCACACGAAGAGAAACAAGCTGAATGGCACAAAAAAAATCTTTCGGGTGGCATAGAACTATCGTCCGTCTTTTCAATTCAAGATTTGAAGATGGCACACGTGAAGAAGGAAGAAATCTTGCATAGATTAGATCCCGATCGTGCGATTCCGGAAGGGTATACAGCACAATATAAGCCAGGTGTGACGCGCGAGCGTTGGTATTAATTTCTTAGTTACGTAGTAGCATTATTTAAATTAAATTGTTTCAGTCTTTTCAGTCTCATCGTTACCTTCTTCTTCTTCTTTTTCTTCTACAGGTCTCTCCTCCTCAACTTCTTCAGCACCATCTTCTTGAACTTCTTCTTTTTCTTCCGAAGACGACGACAAAAGAAAAGATGATTTCTCAGCTCCATCGGTCGTTGTTGTAGATTCTTCATCATTCGCTTGAACTTCTTCTTCTTCAGTCGCCTGCGTATCTTCAGCCGTAGATTTCTTCTCCGTAGAAGTTGCTAAATTTTCAGAGAAATCAAACCCATTATCTTCTTCGATACCAGCTCGTTTTAAATCGAGCACGTCATCAACGTCGGGTTCAGATTTAGGACGAGCGACTACTAAGATGGCTTCTTCCTTTGCAGTTTTTTTCGGGAGCGTTCCGTCCGCGACGAATGCGGCGATTTCAGAATCGCTCATTTCTGCATTTGGTGACTCCTCCGCCGCGTCGACAACTTTTTCTTCTTCCACTTGAGTTGATGATGTTTCTTCTGTTGAAATCGAAGGAAGTTTCATTTTTTTAGCAGGAATTGATGAAGAAGCTTTTACTACTTCGTCTCCATGGTTAGATGAATTTTCCTCCTCTGTTGCTATTTCTGCATCTGCATCTGTGACAAATCCAGTACTCAAATCAAATCCTTCGGAAGAACCTGCTTCGGTGACGTCGAGCATCTTTACTACGTCGACTTCTTTATTCGCCTCCTCATCATTAACGACATCATCATCAGCTGCGACGGCTTCATCATCAGTAATTATTTCTTCGCCTTCGACAGGAAAACTACTCGCAAAAGCATTCGCATCGTTTGGAACGGCAGAATCCTCGACGACGTTTTCTTCCTTATCCAACACAGCATCACTACTCGGTTTCTCCATAATTTTATCCTTGAGTTTACCAACTTTGTTCGTCGGTACTTTCGTTAAAGGAGGTTCTTCCTGGTCTATCTTCTTTTTAGACGCAACAGTATTTTTCATCGTCGTCGGTGGCGCATTGGATACCTCTGGTTTTGGGGGAGCTTTTAAATCTTCCTCATCCATTTTGTCCTTGTCAACGGAAGCTTTGGGAATCGCACTGACATGTTTACCAATATCCGGATGCGCAGTCATCTCTTCGTGATTGCTTTTCAAAGTTTCCAAATGCTCGCTACTCGATTCGTGAAACACGGTCTCCTCTTCTTCAGTTGGACTCGTCAACGACGTCGTCGCAGGCGCTGCCGTCGTACTTTCCTCTTCTTCTTCTTCCTCATCCTCTTTGCTACCCTTCTTCTTAATCATGATTGGCTCTTCACCACTATCATCATCGTCCGCCTCTTCCTTATTATCCGCCGTTGCGGACAAATCTTCCTCTTCATCTACTTCCTCTTCTCGTCGTTGCAGTTGCTCGTCTTCCTCCTCTTCCTCTGTTTCTTCCGCATCTAGCGCCGGTTCCGGTTCTCTCGGTTGCTCTACTCGCTCTCTTTTCTCGTTCAACGATTCCTCCAAATCCTCGACGTCGTACTCGCTTCTCTTCTTCTTCGCACTACTCGGTGCAACACCAACGACCGCATCAACACCACCAGCGCGTCTCGGCCTCTGCACACCTTCTTCCTCCCTCACCGCTTCGATCGCGCCATCCATTCTCCTCCGCTCTTTCCTCATCGAACTCGAACGAAAATAACTCGACGCGAAAAAGAACGCGACCACGACGAACGCTAACTGTCTCGCTCGCTTATTCCTTAAAAACCCTCGTCGCTCTTGCGCTCCGGCGTTCCCGAACCCAACCTGCTGCTGCTGCTGCCTCGCACTTTGCTGAGCGTTTCCAAAATTCCTCAACTGCGGTTTCTTCGCCCCAGGTTGCCATTGCTGAAAATCCTGATCATCCTCGTCCGACCAAGACGAAGAACTCGCGTTACTCTGCTTATTCGCTCTCTCGATCACTCGTTCTTTCCTACCACTCATGCTCGCGTTTACTTTGCGCGGCTCTTCTTCTTCTTCTTCTTTCGTTTGCTTCGCTTGCAAATGCGCGCCTAAAGTGATCTTCCTGTTCGGTGTAGATCTTTGTTGCTTCGTTTGCTTCGTCGTCGTCGTCGGTGGTTTTTCCCAATTATCGTCCTCGAAATCGGAATCAGAGCCAGGCGCTCGAGCAATGACTGCGTTCATTGTTTGTCTTTGTGTCAGTGCGCGCTCTCTCTCTCTCTCTTTTCTGCCCCGTGATTAATTAAGTTTGTTTGTTAGCCCTTCCGTTTTGTGTCGTCGTTGCTGGGTGTTAATATTGGCCGTACACTTATTTAGGGTTTCATTTCTTATAAGTTTTACGAAATGATGTCTAAAAACATGCCCAATAGCGATATTGATATGGTACGAGGGCAAAGAAAACAATCGAGAGGATGTGCATGCGATGTATTAAGAATTTGAGGATCAAAATACGATTCGATGTCGTAGCAAGTCGCGGCGTTATGCGTTGTCGTTTCTTTAATGTGGTAATAACCAAAACCCTAAATGGGGTACAAAATTTAGTCACTTCAGCCAAACTGCCATAGAAATCTCATCCCTGGGCAAATAGGCAAAGAGGCAGTCGGTCCAAGCACTCTCTCTCTCTCTCTTTCAAGGAACTCTCGAAAAAGAGGAGTGCATGAGACACAGACACAAAAGCGAGAGCGAGAGTAGGCGTCGTCGCATGCGTGCGCGAACGAGTATTGTTTCGGCGACAGTAAAATCTATACCGAAGTTTTTCTCGTTTACAACTTTATCTTACGAGCCGCTTGTTTAGCGGTTACGCGCGACTTTGGATCCGGTTCGCATAGCGAGAGGACTATATCCCACATGTTCGCATCGTCGAGTAAATCGAAATCGCATTTTTTTTTCGAGAATAGAGCTCCGGAGACTTTACCGCCGTCGGCGGATCTCCATTTTTGTAAGTCGTTGTCGTATTTTGTGATGAGTTCTGTTCGAAATTGTTTCATTTTTTTTGCGTCGTGTAAATAAGTGCATCCGAAGCGTAAGATTGTGAGTCCGCAGCTATAGGCGTCGAATTTTTCGTTCGGAACGGCGCCAGTGCTCGTTATTTTGGCCCCGAAATTAACGCCGAGCAAGTTCCTCGTTAAGCCGGCGAAGCCGTACCCAGAACCGGTGGTTTCGAATTGCTCTGGCGCGCCATAGGTTGGGTCAAAAATAGCCTCTCCGCTCTCTTTAAGGAACTTCTTAGAAGAACTTTTCAAATCGCACGCGGCCCCTAAATCGATCAAAATAAACCGCCTCGCTTCGGATTTCCCAATTTTGTTCTCGCAAATCAATATATTCGCCGGTTTCACGTCTCTGTGTACGATTTTCTCCGCGTTAACTAAACTACAACTCTCTAACAAAGTCTTCGCCCCTAATTTCAACACATCTTTATCACTCATCCTACTTTCGTCTACATCGAACGCTTTCCTAACCTCCTCGAACGCTCTCCCGGATTCCATCGCCATCTCTAGCGTCCTCTCGCCTTGATCCGCAAACACTAAATACACGTTCGCTCCAGCGACGCCAATAAATTTCCCTACCCCAGCGCACTCCTTCAATCTATCGAGTACTTTCAGCTCGTCTCTATAAAACGACTCCGTGTCGCGACCGATCTTTTTCGTAATCGCCTTCAAAATCACGTCTCGCGCCTTCCCCTCGTCATCTCCATCCATGGTCCCTTTAAAGACGCTCCCGAAATTGCCTTCGCCTATTTTGTTCTTTTTCCTTATCCTGGTTAAAGATATGTCGATCTTCGGCGCGTTCAGTTCATCTTGGTCTACAGAGGACAGTTTATACGCTCGCACGATTAAGTTGTTGTTATTATTATTACTATTTATTCCTGTTCTTCTTCCACTTCTTCTTCGTTGAATCGTTTTTCTGAACTTATCAGTGTTCGCTTTAATTGTCTCTTGTTTCGAGCGCAAGCAGGGCAAGTTATGATTATTTATTTGGAGAATTCGGTTGGAAATAATTGGCATATCGCTTTTTAATGAGTTTCTATATATATGTTCGTCGTCGTTTTGTGCGCCTATGCTTATGACGACGAAGCGAAACGGATTCGGAATGGATATCTTTGTTTTTGTTGATGAGTTGATCACCTTGATTACTTGATTTAAAATATTTAAATAGTTTTGTTTTTACAGAGCAGCGTTTTTGAAAATGCTGAGCCATTGATTTGGATCGGTCTTAGGACCACCGAAACCTTCGCTCGTACCGATCACGAACGATTTGTTCGCGCATTCGTTCGATTGGAGCGATTGTACGGCGCATTCCGCGACGGCGATCCTGGACGTTTCTTGCGGATCGAACGAATCGCCTTTTTTTATCTCAACCCTGCGCTCTTCCGACGAAGTCGCTTTTAATAAAGTGTTCAAATCGTAGGACGTGTAAGGGCCGTCGGTTAGGCGGCCGGGTCGGATTATCGTGTACTCGTTCACGTTCGATTCTCTCGATTCGAGAAATTGTTCTGATTTACGTTTATACTTCAAAACTCCAAAGAGATTTAAGATCACGTACGGCATCTTATCCGTTCTCGTCGTACCCACTGATGAGATCAAAACGAATCTGCGAAGTTTTAGTTTTAATAAAGTACCGCACGTTTTGATTACGTTCTTCGTCGCAATGTCATCCGTTTCTTCTGGGCCGTTGTTCTCTTTCCAACGCTGAGACGGAAACGCCGTCGTGCCTAAACAACAAATAACGTCAATACTACTATCTCCCACTACATCTACTAAACCTGATTTCTTCATCGCGTTCTCGATATCGCTCGAATCTCTCAAATCGCATTGGACTATTCGTAATTTCTTCTTCTCGTTAGTACTACTATCGTTCGATTCGCGTAACTTTTCTTCGCCACTTTTACGAGTCCTACAAAACGCGTACACTTTTTCATATCGATCGTTCGCCACTAAACTCGCTACGCATAACTGCCCTACGCCTCCAGTAGCACCGAACACGATTGCTCTTTTTTTCTCCCCGTTTCCGTCCACTTCGTCGTTATTACCATCAGTAAAAGCGGCATCGGCAGTACTCGTCGTTGCAGAGGAGGATATCATTTTTCGCACTTTCTTCGTACTCGCGACGACGCTTCGATCAATACACTTCGCCATAGCGCGATTTCTGTGACTCGTATGACTATTACTACTCATGCTCTTACTCATTCTACTCGCATTCATCGTAGTCATCATCGTTCAATTAACTACTCAAAATGAAGAAGAGTTTAGATAATATAATAAGTAAGAACGCAGAGTGATAGTTGGGAAAGAAATCCTTTATAATACTCCACACCGATATCTAATCAAAACTTTTTCTGATGGAAGCTCGCACGCACACTCATAACCGCGATAAGCGTGAGAACGACCGAAAAATAAGCTCTCTCGAACGGAACGATTTTGATCACTTTTGTTCTCTCGTTTTAAAGTGAAGCAGGAAGAAGACGTATTTGGAATGGTTGAGATATACATTTAGGGTTTCATCGACCAAAATACACGCCACGTGAAACCTCGCTCGTTTTTTGTACAACACGTCGCAGTCATGAATAAACAGCCACTCTCTCTCTGTCGTTAATTGTTTTTTTTCGTCGTTCGAGATCATATCACGCATACATACTTCTCTCGCATCGCGGTCAAACTTTTTTTTTCGTCTTTTTAACGAGATCCGTTTTTATTTTAACCCCTATTACACTGTTTCACAAATTCTCCCTCAAAAACAAAAGGAAGAGTATGGCGCGCGTGTTCATTACTTACTCACCTTAAGTCTAAAACATTAAACATATGTATGAGAGAATACGGTTATACTTTTTACTATTTATCGAGTATATGAAACCCTAAACATAACGAGGTTTTCACTCCAACAAATAATAACAAAAAGGAGCACTTTCCATCACTTAAAATATACTGATAAGAAGCCAAGTTCCGCGGTCTCAAACTTCTTAAAGTTAATTCTTCTTCTTCTTTTCAGTTCATGTCCATAGCGTTCCTAGGAAACGCGTGTAGTCAAAGATTGTCGTTCAGAGGTTCGTTCTACGAACGCGTTTAGTTTATTCGAGACCCGTGTTTGTTTTTATATCCATCAAAACCTTTTCAGTGCATGCGCTCATGAGCTCATGATTTTGAGTAATCAATTTTTGTTTTTACGAGTTTGATTGGACGAACGAATAAAAGCGAGAGTAAGAAAGCGCTCTCTTAATCTCTCTCGTAATCTCTTTGTGCGTGCGTGCGCGCGTGTCTTTGTGCGATCTTTGTTCGTTTCGTTGCCAATCGATTTGAGAAGGTTGGACAAGAGAGAGATCTTTTTTCTTTTTTATATCCACCACACGAAATCTTGAAGAGGTGGAGTTTTTGTTCTCCTCTCTGTCTGTCTGTGTTTTCGCTTCTCTCGCGTTCGCCTGGCACAGCTGACGAGGGAATACTTTAACGCGATTCGCACTTAAAACAGGACGATCGACTACTACTACTACTACTACTACTACCAACGAAGGCAGAGGAAACTGCGAAAGGAACTGCTTGCGAGCGACGCAGAAGCGAATAACGAACAAACCGCAGAAGACGCGGCAGCGGATGAAGACTTCGAAGGCGGCCAAGGCGGTTTTACAGGGAGTCAAAGGAGATTTAATCTCTAGCACGGAGGAGTGGTTAGCGTTGAAGGAACACGTGAAGACGATCGATAAGACGCATTTGAGAGATTTGTTGAAAGATTCTGAGCGATGCGAGCATTTGACGTTGGAGTATGACGGGGTTTACGTGGATTACGCGAGGCAACGCGTGACCGAGGAGACGATGGAGAAGTTATATTCGCTCGCGAGAGCGAGCGGTGTGAAGGAGAAGATTAACGCGATGTTCTCTGGCGAAGCTATTAACTCGACCGAGAACAGAGCCGTTTTGCACGTTGCGACGAGAGCGCCAAGGTCAAAAGTGATCAACGTTGACGGTCAAAACGTCGTCCCGGACGTACACGACGTTTTGGATAAAATTAAGGATTTCTCCGATCGCGTGAGAAGCGGCGAGTGGGTTGGACATACTGGGTTACCGTTAACCGATGTCGTTTGTGTCGGTATTGGAGGCTCGTTCTTAGGTCCTTTGTTCGTACACACGGCGTTGAAAACGAACCAATCGCACGCCGTTGAGGCGCAAGGCAGAAATTTAAGATTTTTGGCCAACGTCGATCCAGTCGATGTCGCGAGAGCTTTGAACGGGTTGAATCCAGAGACGACATTAGTTGTCGTTGTTTCAAAGACGTTTACGACTGCGGAAACTATGTTGAACGCGAGAACGGTGAGACAATGGATCATTGCCTCTTTAGGTAAAGACGCCGTATCAAAACATATGGTTGCCGTATCGACTAATTTGAAACTGGTCAGCGAGTTTGGTATCGATCCAAAGAACGCGTTTGCTTTTTGGGACTGGGTCGGTGGGAGATACTCAGTATGCTCAGCCGTTGGCATTCTTCCATTAGCGTTACAGTATGGTTTTGAGACGTGCGAGATGTTCTTGAAAGGCGCTTGGTCTATGGATGAACATTTCGCGACTGCCGATTTCGAGAAGAACTTACCGGTCACGCTCGGTTTAATATCAACTTGGAACGTTTCGTTCTTGGGATGTGACGCGAGAGCTATTTTGCCATATTGCCAAGCCTTGGCGAAGTTAGCGCCGCACATTCAACAAGTTGCCATGGAGTCAAACGGTAAAGGCGTCACAATCGACGGCACACCGGTTGATTTCCCAACCGGCGAAATCGATTTCGGAGAACCGGGGACAAACGGTCAACACTCCTTTTACCAATTGATTCACCAAGGACGCGTGATCCCGTGTGATTTCATTGGCGTCATTAAATCACAACAATCGGTCTATTTAAAAGGAGAAATCGTCTCCAATCACGATGAGTTGATGTGTAACTTTTTCGCTCAAGCCGACGCTTTAGCGGTTGGGAAAACTCCAGTCGAATTAAGAGCCGAGAACACTCCGGATATGTTAATTCCACACAAGACGTTCACTGGTAACCGCCCATCGTTATCGATCATGTTACCAGAACTAAACGCATACACAACTGGTCAACTTTTATCGTTATACGAACACAGAGTCGCCGTTCAAGGCTTTGTCTGGGGATTGAACTCGTTCGATCAATGGGGCGTCGAGCTCGGTAAAGTTTTGGCCACTCGCGTGCGCGCTACGATGCACGATAAGCGTAACAAAGGTGAAATGCTCACTCCCTCGGATGGATACAATCACTCCACAGAGCGCATGTTGAACAGATACTTGCAAGGTAAGGCGCAATTGAAATACGCGCCTCCGTCTGACGTCTTCCCTTGCGATTTAATAAACTCCGACGAATGTCGACCGCCGAGTTCCTACGCTTGAGAGCACTCACGCACACACGCACACACACGCGCGCGCTGGTAATATTAATAACACGAATCGAAGATTAAGTTAGACTTTTGTAATACACCGAATATCGCTTTTTTTCCATCATTGACAATAATGTTTGCTCCTTCTTTTTTTTGGATCGCTTTATGACTGGAATTATTTTGACTCGGCATATCCATTATTTACTAAAGGAAAAGCGCGCGATGCAGATGCAGATGCAGATGCTTCGTCGAACGAACAAAATGAACGAACGAGGAACGCTGGAAAGTCCCGCGCTCGATGCGATGACGACGAAGAAGAAGAAGAAATTCGCATCGGGTAAACATCGAACCTATAACTCGGTTTTGGGAAGAAGAAGAAAAATATCCAACTTTGAAGCTAAAATGAATGATTATGATTACGACGACGACGATGATGAATTTGAGACGAAAGTAATCGGGATGACAGGAGATCCGTGCGATGAATTCAGTTGTACTGGGTTATCGCCGGCGTGCGAACAGACGTTAAGAGAGGTCGCGAACGATTTCAGGCGATGCAGGGACCAGAGGCGCTCGATTAAGCCATATGCGAGGCAGTTCGAGTTCGAGGACGGCGTGAAGCGGTTCCGCGGGGCGGAGCAGTTCGCCAGAGCGAGATCTTCGTTAGAGAAGATTTTCGATGACGAAACAGTCGAGGGAAGGGTGATGAAGATCGAGGTCGTCCAAGGCAGTAAGGCTGAGATCGTTTGGATGATTAAGAGTAAGGACGAGCGCGTGACCGTGACGAGCGTATTGGATTTGAATTTGATCACTGGGAAGATTTTGGGACAAAGAGATACTTGGCGCGGGCAAAGCGATGGTTTAGAGATGAAAAGGAAAGCGTTGGCCGTTGCCGATAACGTGAATTATGCGATCGAGAGCGTGTCTGCGAGTTTCGATAAGCTATCGGATTCACTGTGGGAGAAATTTAAATCATCTGGAGAAGATACGTTCGCTCCGGACCCGAACGACCCGATGAAATTTTTTCAAGAGGAGAATAATCAAAGTAGGAATTTGAGCGAATTCGCACTTCTCGCTTCGGTCATTTTTTTAATCAGTAAGCTCTACGAGCAAGTCCTTAAGTAGTACATTTATAGTACAGTGTAGTAATTAGTAGTAGTAGTAGTAGTAGTACACCGTAGTACATTTATAGTACTTTGTACCTAAGGTACAAAGTATATTGACTATGGCGTTTTTTCTAAATCTTCGTTTCGTTTTCTCACTTCTTCTTCTTCTTCTTCTTCCAATCGCTTTTGGTCTTCTTTACCTTCGATTAACATCAAACGCTTCTTAGGCGTCGTTAGCTTTTGTATTTCTGCGTCATTTTTACCGCCATGTTGTGTCTGCGCGACCAAATCTTCTAAAAATCGCCCTAAATCGCCGTCGGTCGATTCCATTAAAGATCCTAAGATCAAATCGGCCGTTTCGGTCGTATTCTCCGGCTTACCCATCAATTCAGCAATTCTATCGAGATCTAATTCTGTGACACCGAATTCATCATCTTCGTTGTCTGAGAACGCGAGCTCTTCTTTTTCAATACTCGTTATTGTACCAGCTTGTAAAGCAGAATTGTTGTTGTTCTGCGGCGTCGGATTAGGCGTTTGCCCAGTTTTCCTCTTCAACGTTCGAACGATGACGTCGGCAATTTTCTCTCTAACATTCGCATCGTCCAACGATTGCTTATAAATCGTTTGCTTATTATTACTACCCTTGTTTATCTTTTGCGGTGCAGATTGTTTCTTCTTGTTTCTTCTTCCTCCCACTAGTGCTACTGCTACTTCGTTCTTTGTCGTCGTCGTTGTTGTTGTTAACGTAGTAGTAGGTTGAAGAATGTTGTCGTTGCTGTTGTTCTTTAGTGTTTTGTTATCAATACCTGCGCCGACGTTATCAGTAGCTACAAGCTCTGTATTAATACCATATTCATCCCCTTTTTCTATCCTCTTCTTCATTAATTGATTCGTTTCTTTCAAAGCCGCCGCGTTTGTCGTTGTCGTCGTCGTCGTCACCCCTAATTCCTCCTCATCTCTTTCCGCTCGTTTCCTCTTTCTCTTCTTCTTCTCCCATCCTCTCGCTCCTCCTTTGCTAATTAAACCATTATTATCATTATCTTCCTCTTCATCACTACCACTATCACTATCACTACTATCACTATCACTATTAAACTCGACTTCATCGCCTTCATCGCCCCGATCGGCCTGCTTCTTAAACGGCTTCGGGTTCCCAAACGCTTTCTCGCATTGCTCGAATATCCTCCTCATCCGTCTATCGCGCGATCGCGCTCGCCTACTCTCGATAACTCTGAACCTGAAATATTCCTCACAAATCTTCCTTAAACATTTCACTCTGGGCAGAAGTCCATTTTCATCTAACGGAAGCCTCTCCTGCGCTGCAGTATGAGCAGTGGCGCCGTTCTGTTTCGTCAAACTGTTACTACGCCTTCGTTCGCGCTTGAGCGTTTTCGAGGTTTCAGTGAATTTATGTTCAATTAAGTAGTTATGTACTATTGCGAATAAGTCGAAGTCTGTCACTATTACCGGTTCTTGTTGTTGTCGTCGTCGCTGTTGATCGTTTTCGGTGTTCTTCATTGGTCGTTAATCCGCGCGATTAATCAAATTGAACAATTAATTTATAAAAAGATTTTCCAATTTCGGAATCTTTTCGAAAATACCGTTCGTCTGTCGTCGTCGCGTTTGGTCGTTAACTCTCGTTATTCTATTAATGCGCTTTGTTTCTCTCTCTCTATATATCCGTGCGTGTTTCTATTAAGATTTATTGATTTATTTTCGTGACGTTGTTGTTATTTAATCAAATCAATGAACAACTTTCCTAATGCTTTGAATTTTCAAATCTTCTCCATTCCATGACGAGGCCAAAAGCAGCTTTTGCTGGGAATACTCAAAAAGCGAAGAAGGCAATGTTTAAGATTATGGTATTCATAAACGACCATCGAACGACGAAAACACGCGCGAATGATCAGAAAACACGCGAGCTCTCTATAGCGCTCTTTCTCTCGTCAATCAAAGCTCTGTTGCGTACGAAATCGATCGGATTAGAAACCTCGAAGCACACATTTTCCTCTCTCTTGTTTTGACACTTACGACCATATCACGACGACCCATTTCTAAAACGGAAACGTCATAAAAAAAATGTCACCATCGTCTCAATCGATCAAAAAAGAAGTGCGCGAAGAAGATGGCTCCTTCACCATCTCCGCCATCGAACGCGAAAGAACTCGAAACCTGGAACGACCGCAAAAGATTGAGCAGAAGAAGAAGAAGAAGAAGAAGAGGTTGACTACAACATCCTTCTTCGCACAAATATCGTCCCCGAATGGAACGAAGTTCGAATTGAACAAAGTAACCGATTTCTTACTCTCAAAAATCCCTCAAACCGTGAAAGATAAAGTCGAGACAGTGCAACAAATGCGCTTCAAAGATTTCAAAGGAATCGTGGATGATTTTAAGCAGGAACAGGAGTTCATGGATCATCACCCGGATAGGAAAAGATTGAGCTCAGTGCAGGACTTTTTTAAGTACACTGAGGATGAAGGTGCGCGAGATTTTTTCGCGACGGCGCGGCGATGTTTTTGATTCGATTCGCGTGCTAACTTTTTATTCTCCCTCTCTCTTATCTTCATATATATATATATATATATACGTATATAATAGGGTTAAAGTTCTTCGAGGAAGAGATCGATGTCTCGCAGACAGGAAAGGTCACGCTCGATGATTTGAAATTCGTGATGCGAAGACGAAAGTTACCGGCGTGGTACGCGAAGAAATTCTTCGATCGAGCGAAACCAAATTATTTCAGTAGATCTATAGAGTGGGAAGATTTCAAGAGCGTGATGAACGAACGCGAGTCGAAGATGTTGAAGGCGTATAATTCTTTGTCAGTTGGACGTTCTGGGATGTTGAAGGAGAACGACGTGAAGACGTCATTAGGGAAGTTAGGGTTACCGGCGACTGACGAAAATGCGAAAGCGATGTTGAGACATTTGGCGTTGAGTGGGAACCCGAAGTTTATTTCGTACGGGCAGTTTAGGAACTTTATGATGTTACTGCCGCAAGACGTCGTTGCAATGGAAACCGATCCATCGAAGGTTTGGTTCGAAGCCGCGACGATGGTTGAATTCGCGAAACCGCAAGGTTCTGGCGGGACGTTTTCGATGGCTCTTAAAGCCGCTCTTGCCGGTGGCTGCGCGTCAGCGATGTCAACGTCGACGTTGCATCCAATAGATACGCTCAAAACGAGATTACAGGCGACAGTTGGGAAAGGACCTGGGATGCTTGGCATTTTAAAATCAGTCCCGAGAAGCCCCGCGGGCGTTAGGACTTTATATCAAGGGATTTTGCCATCCGTTACTGGAAATTTTTTCGGTCACGGCATGCGAGCGGCGACGTATGAAATCGCTAGATTAGCTTTAGGACCACTCACTATATTTCCAATGGTTTCTGAAATAACCGTACAAGGCATGTCCGCGGGCGTAGGCACGCTCGTTGGAACATGCGTGAGAATCCCATGCGAAGTGTTGAAACAAAAGCTTCAAACACAACAGTATTCGAACGTTTTCGCGGCTGTGAAAGGTGTGACGAGCAATGGACCAAGACCTTTATTTGCTGGAACGGCTGCTACTTTAACGCGTGAAATTCCATTTTATATGATTGGCATGACTGCATACGAGCAGTTTAAAATCATCGCGCGTTCGATTAAAGGTGAAGAACTTTCTTCGCACGAATTCATAGCCATCGGCGGTGCAGCCGGAGCTGTCGGTTCTTTAGCTACGACACCGTTCGATGTTTTGAAAACTAGAGCGATGACTGGACGCAGCCCTGTCGGCGAGGCGATGTTAGTTACTATTAAAAACATCATCGCCACGGAAGGTCCTAGGGCTTTGTTCAAAGGCGCTTTGTTCAGAATTGCATGGATTGCGCCACTCGGAGCGATGAACTTTGCTGGATACGAGCTCGCGAAGCGTGCCATGGGTGGTGACGAAAATAGCACTACTAAAAGTGAAGATGCAATGAAAGTAGCAACGACGACGACGACGACGACGTCGAGACATAGCGCCCCAGCTTCTGCGACTATTAGTACTTCACACACACGTACAAAAAGTAGCGCCGCTGCTGTCTCTTCTTCTAGAACTGATTTAGCAAAGTTACAGAACAACAAACAAAAGCGAGCTGATGTGCCAGAAGAAGACGAAAATGTCTACATCGAAGAGGAACAATTACCGAGCGGACCGCAATACCCTTCCGAAGAAGATTTCGGTGATTTCTTCGATGACAATGACGATATTAAGAAAGACGACGATGAGCGTAAGAGCAAATAATACAAATAAAAGTCTTTAACATATTGTATTTATAAATCTAATAAATTTTCTAAGGAAGCAGCATACTACTGGTACGTAAGTATATTCTAAATATCATCCAAATCTATAACGCCTGGATCTTCTACTCGCTCCGGCGGCGGCGGTGGTGGCGGTGGAGGAAACTGTCTTCCTAAAGGCGGCATCGATGAGTTTAAGTTGAAAGGACCAGCGCCCGGAACGCGATATGTCGTCGCATGCGGATTCCCACCATTACCTCTACCACCGCGCCCACCTCTGTTATTGTTTTGATACGGTTTATTGGTATTATAATACCCTCCGCTATTATCACTTATGTTATTATGGCTTTTTCTACTATTATAACTATCATTATTATTATTATTATTATTAATAATAATTCCACCACCACCATCGCCTTCTCCTCCTCCTCCGCTATCTAACTTAAAATCGAGCTGTAACATTTCCAACATTTGTATAGTTTGCGGATTTCTTTCAACTTTTTCTGGCGCTTGCTGTCTCTGATTTCCCAGGTTCTCATCGTACGCTGGTACAGTCTCACAAAACTCGGGCATTTTCATCGCGTGCAAATTCGTTCGAACGAATTCATTCGAGCTCGTTAAATCCACGCTCTCTGGAACGCCATAATCGGGAAGTTTCGCCGGCGCTCTAGTAAACGATTGAAATTCATGATTCGCTTTCGTAATCGCTAACCACTCTGGATCTAATTGAAACCCCCCTTCCGCGGACTTATCCGGCATATCAATGACTTGCAAAAACTGCCTGTTCCCTTGCGAATACGGCATACACTTATCGAGCGCTAAAAAATAAGTCTTGCACCCGTTCTCGTGATCCACGGTCGCCTCAAACTTCACGTGCAAATGCGCCGAGAACCAATACTCAGGTTTCAACTTCATCAAAATCTCGCGCGCAGGCACCGACCCTAACTCATTCTTCTCCACATCCTCCTTCAAAAACTTCTTCTTCCTCAACAAATCTCCCAAGTCGCCGAACCTCTCGATCCCTCGAGGCCAATCGTGCGAAAGAAACACGTCCACCGGTTCCTTTATCTGCTTCAGCTTAAACGCGTCGAACTCTCTCACGTGATACGCAGTCTTCACTTCGTTCTCGTTCGCATACGGCACGCGCTCAAAGTGCCCTTTTCTATAATCATACTTCTTATATATCCCGCTTAATCCGCCTACTCTCAAATCGCCGTATCTCACGCAGCCCGCGTGCCCTAAGTAATACACGTCCTTCGCGCAGAATCCGCCGTAATATAACTCCCATAAATAGTTCTGCGCCTCGTGGTTCCCGCCGATGAATATGGTCGGTACCGGGCACTCAAGTTCGCCCGAGTAATACTTATAAAACGTCCCCATTCGTTTGAACTTCATCGGCACCGACATGCACGCGAGATCTTCCGCGTTACGAACTGCCTGGAAGTCGCCGCAACATAACAATAAATCTATTTTGAAGCCTTCCCTGGATTCTATTTTCTTAATCGCTCGATAGATTTCCTCGAGCTCGCCGTGCGCGCATCCTTCGACGCAGATTTTCATTGAAGGAGTACGCGTACGCTCTTCTTCTTCTTCTTCTTCGTGTTTAAAGCGAGCGATTGCGATATTACGATTACTTTTTGATGTTTATTTTTTGCCGCATCTGTGAATGTTTTTTAAGGCATGGCATGGATGAATACCTACTGTATATACTGTATGAAATAAGTACAGCGCGATACGATAAATAAAAGATATAATAATGATACTAGTGATAATACTACGAGGACGACGCAGCGATGGCTACGAGAACTTGTTCTGAATGAGCCTGTGGACGTGGCATAAGAACTCGACGTAGGACATGCCGTGTACGCTTCGATCTTCGATGAGGCGATTATAAAAAATGGTCTCCATTGGATCGTTTCGTTTCAATATTCGCATGCGTAAGTAGCCAGAGCGAGCTTTACGCATCGCGTTGATGAATAAGTTCATGCGCTTGTTTCGTTCGTTTGGCAAGTTCGATGGGAGCATTGACGTTCGAGCGTCTAATTGGTCAATCGTGTCGCAACCGAAGATATCTTTCAAGCGTTCTTGCGGGTAGTTTCGGCCGACCCAAATGAGAATTTCGCAGCCGTCTTCTAGGAGGTATAAACCGTCCGCGTCTAATTTTTCGGCAGATAACCATTGGCATGGTGGAAATGGAGGATATACTCCATCACTCTTCGTAATAGTAGTAGTAGTATCGTCATTAGCCGCGCTCGAATTTAAGCCGCTCTCTAAAATCAAATGTAACGGAAACAATCTCGGGTAAACCGAAGGCGTCGTGTCACAAGGGTCGCTTTTTAACATTTTCAAGAGCCAATAGGCGCGATCATCAGCAGCTGCTTCGGCACGTAAACCGTTTGATTTGTACATACCAATTGTATATAAAGGCAAAGTCTTCAAAGCTTCTGGTAAAATGAGTTGACCAGAGGCGTTGTTTGAAGCACAAAATTTACGATAGGCGTATAAAGAAGCAACGCATTGCGCTAAAGCGGCATCTTTTGCGGCAGCAATCGTATGTTTCCCACCTAATAGGGTCCCAGCGGCTTTGCGAACCATGAAGCACATTTGTGCATCCAAGTCTGCATTTCTAAACAACGTACCGAGAACGGCTGTTACCGGTAAAGCGAGCGTATGCACGCGAATTCTACGTTCTCCAGTCATCGTCGTGTATAACAACGCGCACTGTACGTACGCTTCTGAACCGTCTGCTAACTTATCTTCGTACCTTAGATTTACCATGATTGATTTTTCACCATCTAGCACTGGCAAATCAACATCCGTCGGTGTGCGCTTGCAGAAATAACCGCTATATTCTGCGACACCTAAACCTTGCGAAGCTCTAACGCGCATCACTGCTTCCATGCCTTGCGGTCGCAAAAAGTTCCATCGCACGTCGTTCAACAACTGCGCGAAATCTAATTGAACGTTGAAATTCGCATATCTATACAACGTCCCTCCAGTCGTTCGCGTCAAGACGCCTAAAGTTGCCACATCTACTGGTTGCGAACCACAAACAAAAACATCGATGCCGATTTGATATTCGGCGGCTTCGGTCGCGCAATCTTGGTAACATTTGTCAGCCGGCTTCATTATTTTAAGAGGTTCTTTTTCAACATTTCCAGTATGCGTTCGTATTTCGAGCTTGCCCCATCCTCCAGAACACATGGATCCTAGAAAGAGCATGATTTTCCCACCTTTATATTTCAATGCGTCGATAGCAGATTTGATCGCGGCTCCACTCACGACGGCTGAAGGACGAGAGTTTGCAAACATCTCCGGAATCTGTTTCAGTAAATTTTTTATGGCATCTTTATTTTTGTTTAAATTAACGAGCAAATCTTTCGGCAACGGAGCGTAAGGATCGTCGACATCTGGGACGATGAGCATTCTTGGCGTTTTCGAAGCTTCGCTCGTCGGTTTTTCATTCTCTTGGTTATCAATTGTTCCGTTGACGACGACTTGATCGTCTCTAATGGCGTAAAAATGAACGGTTCCATCAAAAGTAGCAACTCCAACGCTTGCCGCATCTCCTCCCTGAATGTTATCTAACGTTCTAGAAATAACTTCGCACGCCGATACAGTGACGCCGCTTTGAACAGCGGACGGACTGACATCGATGACAAAAAAGTAACTCGGTCGCATTGGCGCTCTAACCATATACTCCTCAGGAGCCATATATTCAACACTACCACGACATAACTCCGGTCTTTGCATCCAATCTTGTCGTTTACCATCAGAGCCTAAAGCGCAAGCGTATTCTCGAGGGCACTCGCTTACGTGCGCGCAAAAGTTACAAGCGAATCGAAAGTGATCGACCCATCGCATCCCAGGATTCACGTACGCTTTACATCTCAAACATCTCACTGGGCCCATACCACCGTTATCGACGATTGGAACTTGAACTTCGTCATTTTTCAATGTTGCGAGTGGATTCACGAAAACTGCCAGAGGCATGCCGGATGTTTGTAACAAATCAGATTGATTCGGAATCGCGCTCGTCGTAGCTCGAATAAACCTCGGATTCGCGTTACCGACATCTCTGGCCATGAAATTTGACGTCGCTCCAGGTGGATGCATTGGCGCGCCAGTTTGTGGATTCCTCGTATCAAAAATACTTATATCAGCATGCGAATCGTGCACTGGCCTTGGAATTTGCGAGGGATCGATTCGAGACGCGGCTGATTGCGCCTGCGGTGGTGGCGCGCCATACATCGGCTGCTGCTGCTGTTGTTGATACCCTTGATTCAAACTATGCGGTTGCGTTGGTGGATTATACCCCGAACTCGGCATTTGTGCTTGATAATGTTGCTGTTGTTGCGGTTGTTGTTGCGGTTGTTGTTGCGGTTGTTGTTGCGGTTGTTGTTGAGGATATTGCGGATACGTCCTCGCCGCTTGTGCTTGATATGCAGGAGCACCCATCATCATCGTCGCAGGTTGCTGATATCCTTGACTCACTTGCGGCATCGGATTCGGGTATCTACTACTACCGCTTAAACTACTTAAACTAGTCGTACTCGCGACTGGAGCGCGAGGTCCTACTCCTGGAGCTCCCGCCTGTGCCATTCCAACTCCTCCTTGCTGCTGCGCATACTGTTGCTGTTGCTGTGGTTGTATTTGTTGAGAATAATACTGGCCATAGGCACTCGCAGCCGGCGGCGGCGTCCCTCCTAAATGCGCTCTCGGTGGCGGCATCGGCCCATTGGAAAGAGGAGATCCACCTTGTTGTGGTTGTGGTTGTTGTTGTTGTTGTTGTGGTTGTGGTTG
>Ga0114998_10000733_pt1 | contig 24512 bp, 17 predicted proteins | sample ArcticOcean_MG_C_5_FD_87044 | JGI IMG/M metagenome (GOLD analysis project Ga0114998, IMG submission 87044) | Marine microbial communities from western Arctic Ocean - ArcticOcean_MG_CB4_138 | ecosystem: Environmental > Aquatic > Marine > Oceanic | place: Arctic Ocean: Canada Basin | collected... | reverse complement strand
TCGTATTGAAAATTCTCGTATTGACGACCTAAATCAACGGCGCTCATTCGATCTCGTAATTTTCGCAAATCATCGTCATCTTCTTCTTCTTCTTCTTCTTCTCTGAGCGTCGATTGCGACGTCCTCGATTGCGTTGACGGTGATATTAATTGAGAGTACGACGACTGCGTCCTCGAAGAAGAAGACGAAGACGAAACAGAGGACGCAGTAAAAGTCTCTTCAAAACCTTCCTCTTGTCTGTCGCACTCGTGCGTTACTTTCCGGTCTATTTTATGACTCCTTTCACGGCTGTTATTATTAGTAGTCCTACTGTTACTGTTATCGACTAAGTTCGAAGAAGAAGAGGAAGAAGAGGGAGAGTGCTCGGTGCTGTTCGCGAAAACAGTCGCGCGCGGTTGCCTTAGTAATCCTTGTTTCGCTTTATCCGCGTACGAGATCATCACAAATATTTTATGAATGCGGTTTTGAAGTGAGGCGAGTTTTTATGAAGGCACTTTTTCTTTATACCTAAACCCTAAACCCTAAACCCTATATGAACCTGTGTATTTTTTCTTTTCCCCTGCTGCTGGCAACTTTTTTTACAATCAATCAAAAAGCGAAGAAGAAACGAGATTAACATCCTCTTCATAGTAAGAAGAGAGAGACAGAGAGAGAGAGAGAGAGAGAAGAGAGTAAGAAGCTCGCATGAGGAGTAGGAGCGCATCGTTCTTAGATGGACGTGGTGGTAATAATGACCTCGACGCAGTCGTTTCGAGGGATGACCAATCAGTCGATGTTGTACGAATAACATCGCGAATAATGAAATCGAATAGTGAGTGTTATGGGAATAATGTGAATACTGAGAGTAATAATAGGAACGATGTGAACGTGCACGAACGAAGGGCGGTGTCATATTTAACAACAGCAAACGGTCGTGATGATTATGATGATGATTATGATGATGATAGGGGACTGGACGAGAACAGAAAAAGAGGAGAACGGGAAAGACGAAAAGGAAAACGGCAACAACGAGAACGACAACAATTCATGACACAAAGAAAAATCGATACTCCTTTAGTATGCTTTGCATTAATAGCGTTCTTTCTGGTATGTATTGTCGAGTTGAAGACTTCGCCGAGGAACATTGCGAGGCACGTATTAGCAAACGCGGAGGATTTTTTTAAATACATGGAAAAAGAACACGTACATTTACAGATTTCTCGATGGCGCGGATGGCATTCGTTAGAGGTTGGGTTAGAAATAGCAATGGCGCTAACGCTCGGGTTTTTGAATTGGATATTATTCGCGAGTTTGTTCGATGTCGCTGGGATTATCGTTGGATTGATACCGGCGTTTGCGACCGTTTTTGGGATTTTAGTGTTTAGGTTTCACGCAAGGTCGTTTCTCGTTCTTTTGTTGATTCCAATGGTCGTTTTACCAGCTATTGCGTGCGCAAAAGTCTTAGAAAAAAGAATGCGTTTGAAAGAGGAGAGGAGAATACGTGCGAGGCGCGAGCATAAGCGCGAGCAGAGAATGAAACGAGAACAACAATTAGCAAACGGCGGTATTATCGGTTTTGGAGGCGGCATAGGTAATAATAATAATAATAATATTGGACACCATAATCAATTTGTCGTACAACAACAACAACTATATCAACATCACGAAGATCCGACGCAAATGCGCGGTCGTGCAACCAAGGATTTGACGACCATGCGGCGAGCCATGAGCGTCGGTGAGTTAAGTCCAACTGGCACGACAAAGGTTATAACAAATTCTGGAATGAATTTATTATCTACGCAAAAGTCTGTCGGCTATGGGCTTTTAGCAGCGCGTCCGAGTTCAGCGGATGGAAATACTAATACTAATAATACTAATAACACGATTAAAGGTTTCAATGCGCTCAGCAGTAATAATAATAATAATGGAAGCCACGCTCGGCATGCATCAGCGCCCGATTTAGGTTTTCCGTCTCAAAACCACCAACAACAACCGGCGCTGCCGAGTACTAACAACAACAACTACTATTTCGGAAACGGTATACCAGACTTAGGAGGCATCGAGCATAACGACGCATACGTTCCAAAGCTCCAAAATCCAAAGTTTGCACTCAACAACAACGGTCTAAGCAAGACCACTCGACCGACGAATTCAATAAACCTCTTAAACGCGAAACCTTCGAAAACGGCGGAGAGATTCAACGTCAAAGCCCCTAATCTCGAGACGATTCATTCGCCTCTAGAGCAGAGACAGAGGCAATGGGAGGACGACATCGAGATCGACGAGAGGACTGTAGATGGTCACTCTTTCAACAGCGCTCGGAATACTGCTCGCACGCTCGGTGTATAAAACATTTAGTAAACGTATCTTAAGCTCGCCTTTTAATAGCGCCTCCATAGAGCGGCATATGTGTGGACATCAGCCTGGACACTGGGGGGATAAACCTTCAACAGCGCTGCGGAATACTGCTCGCACGCTCGGTGCATAAAACATTCAGTTAACGTATCTTTAGCTCGCCTTTCAATAGCGCCTTCATAGAGCGGCATACGTACGGACATCGTGGAGAAGTATTCGGAAAAAATTTGAATCTTTGAAATCTTCACTTTTCTCTCTCGAAAAGCTTCTTAAAACTAAAACCTCGCATTCGATAGCGATAGCGATAGAAACGTACTCGTCATGTCCACGAGGGCAGAACGCGAGAAAATCGCTATTCAGGAAGAAAAGCGCTCGGAGAAGGAACAAAAGAAACAGTTGTTACAACAAAAAAGGGCCGAGCGCGACCGCAGGAGGTTCGAGAGGTCCCAAGATTTGTTCGAAACCTCCACTTGTGCTTCGTCCGAGGCAGTTCAAATCGATCACGAGTGCTCGGACGATAGGAATAGGGAAGATGAAGACGACGACGACGATGCATTCGATGATGAGGATATTTTGAGTTTAGCAGAGAAAGGGGAAGATCACGAGCGATGGTCCGAGCAAAGCGAAATATTACTGATCGAACTGTTCTGGGAAACGAGACAGAGGGAGTGTAAAGACAAAGCTAAGCAGAAGGGCTTGATTTTTCGAGCAAGAAACGAGGAAGCGGATGATAGCGACGACGACGGCGAGAGGAATAAGAATAAGAAATTCTGGGAATCGATAGTCGAAGCAGATCGAGGACAGGAGCTGATAAAGACGAAATATACTGCGTTAGAGTGCGTGAGGAAGTATCGCGAGATCGTTTTGAGATGTAAGCGCGGGAAGGAGTTGTTTTTGTTAAGAGAGGCGAAGAGGAAAGCGAAGGCGAATGTCGTGAAAAGAGGGCAGGCGAAGAATCGGACGCATTTGCAACAGAAGAAGGAGTTGGAAGAGAAAGCTTTGAAGAAGAAGAGGGAGAAGGAGGAGCAGATGAAACGGGAGAGGATTGAGGCAAACGGTGGGCGATTATCGGCGGAAGATTTAGGCTTTTTTATTAGAAGCGGTCCGACTGCGGAGAGACGCGTGAATTCAAATATGGATATTAGCATAACGAACATTCAATTGTATGGAGGGACGCAAGAGTTGATCTCTGATGGGACTTTGAAGTTAGTGAATGGGACTAAGTATGGTTTAGTTGGAAGAAATGGATGCGGGAAATCGACTTTGTTGAGAGCGATTGCGGAAGGTATGATTCCAATTCCGAGTCATTTGCACGTCATTCACGTCGAGCAAGAGGCGAGTCCGGATACTAGGTCGGCTTTGCAAACAGTTTTAGATACTGATAAAGAGCGAGCTTATTTGCTTGATTTAGAAACGAAAATGTTAGATCAGAACCTCGATATTATCGATGGCATCGATCTCAACGAAGTATACGAGAGGTTGGACGAGATTTCATCCGACGACGCCGAGGCAAGAGCTGGGAGTATTCTTGGTGGATTAGGGTTCGATGCCGCCGATCAACAGAAAGCGACGCAAGACTTTTCCGGAGGTTGGCGCATGCGTATCGCACTTGCAGCGGCGCTTTTCATGCAACCCGATTTATTATTGCTCGATGAACCGACTAATCACCTGGACGTACACGCGTTGACTTGGTTGGAAGAGTTTTTGAGAAGATGGGAAAAAACAGTCGTCATCGTCTCGCACGATCGTGGATTTTTGAACGAATGTACGACGGCAACTGCATTTTTACATCACCAAAAATTGCGCTATTATGGTGGAAGTTACGACACGTTTCTGAAAGTGAGAGCGGATAACAGGGCGAACGAAGAGTCGACGTCGAAAACACAAGAGAATCGCGAGAAACATTTGAAGCAATTCATTCAACGCTTCGGTCAAGGCCACGCAAAGATGGTGAAGCAAGCACAATGCCGGATGAAAATGCTTGCGAGGTTACAGGAGGAGCGTGTTGAGGTGGACACCGACGATCCTTATTTGCGAATCAACTTCCCATCTGCGAGTCGTTTACCGCCTCCTTTGGTTTCCGTCATGGGCGTCTCGTTCGGTTACGACGGGTACGAAACTCTTTACGAAAACTTAGATTTTGGTCTCGATATGGATTCTAGAGTAGCAATTGTCGGTCCAAACGGCGCTGGTAAGAGTACGTTCTTGAAACTCGTCGAAGGAGACATCTTACCTACGAAAGGTTGGATCAATCGTAACACGCGCTTGCGCTTAGCGAGATTTTCGCAACATCATCTTGAGACTATGGATGCAGAAAATGATAGCGTCAATCACATGAAACGATTGGACAGTGAAATGCCTTTAGAAGAAGCGCGAGCGTATCTCGGTCGCTTTGGCTTATCTGGCGAGCTCGCGACGAAGCCAATCAAGTTTCTATCGGGCGGTCAAAAGTCTAGATTAGCTTTCGCCGAGCTCGCTTGGAAACAACCGCATATTTTGTTGTTGGACGAGCCGACGAATCACCTGGATTTAGAAACCATCGAGTCGCTCGCAATGGCGTTGAATAATTTCGAAGGCGGCGTCGTCCTAGTATCGCACGACGAGCGTTTGATTTCGTTAGTCGTCGATGAGATTTGGTGTGTCACTAAAGGTGATATGACTTGTAATCCACCGAAACCCGGACACGTGAAAGTGTTCCAAGGTACTTTCGAGGAATACAAGGCGAAGTTGAGGAAAAAGTTCGACGGCGGTAGTTTATTGACGGCTAAGAAGAAACAAGAAGCGAAAGAAAGGAAAGAGGCTGCCGCAAAAAATAATTCGATTGCCGAAGAAGCTCTTGTTGCTCCTTCTAATAGACCTCCTATTGGAACGCTCGTAAAAGATACTACGTTTGTTCAGCACCCAGAAACTCCATCGATGATGACGGAAAGCGCGACAACGTTTAAAAAGCCTGATGTCGTTGTTGAGAGTAATGTTGGAGAATATATCCCACCGCATTTGCGCAAAAGGGAAGACCAGGACAAAATTGATTCAGCGTTTGACGATTGAATAATTGCACCTATATACTAAAATACTAAAATACTACTACTAAATTCAAACATCATCGGGTACACTCGAGTTCCATCTAATCGTACGCCAAAGTAACATCGAAATAGCGCTCACGAAACAGTCCAAAATCAAATCGCTCGTTTTCGAGTTTATTAATAAATCCGCCGCTACGTTCGTTCCGAACTCGTACTCAGTACTCGCCCCGCGACCGATGATTTCCTCCAACGACTTCCTTAAACTCGCTTGCTCGACGAGTATTAACGACCCGCAAGCAAAACACCCCGCTTTAACCGTTCGCTTAATCGCCTCTGGATAATCCGCGTCGTACGCTTCGACTTCGTACGCCTTCGCCGCTAACGCGCCTACGATCCAAAACATGGCTAACTTGCTCCCGTGCACGCACGCTGCTACGACGGCAGGGAAGTTCGGCAAAACGTCTCTCGGTATTTCCCTCAACCATTCCTCCCGCAACCACGCAGGCGTATGCTTCAACTGTATCGAACATATCGCAATCGCGCAAGATGCAGATATTAACACTAACGAATCTGCTAATGGTAATCCTTTATCTTCAACTCGTTCCGATTGAAATCGAGCTTTCATTTTTTTACCGTATTTTATTCCCTTCGTTAGTTCTCTCTTAGCGTCCTCGATCGTTCGAACGTCTTCTTTTTCTTCTTCTTCCTCTTCTTCCTCTTCTTCTTCGTTCGAATTCGATTTCGAATTCGTTTTCGCTCTTACTCTCTTCGTCCCCAGTTTAAGAAATTGTTTCATTGAAATCGATTGGTTCCTTTTGATCGCGTGCTTAAGCGAGAGTGTAGAGGACATGATCACCATCGAGTTTATCGCGTTGTCTTTACTAACAAATTGCGCTTTATCGATTAATAAATGACCGCGCTCAAGCTCTCGCTCAAGTTCAAGAAGTGAAACTAAAAAGAGTGCTTGGTAGAATGAGTAGGTGAATCGCCTTATACGGTAAAAAGTGGTATCGCCACAGCGTATTAGTACGCGTGATTAGAAATAGTCTAAACCGCATAACTTCCTTAACTGTTCGACGATTGGCATTTGAACGACCATGACTGGGCCTTGCCTAGCTGCGGCTGGCCAGAAGCCTCGATATAACGCGAGAAATCCGCGCTCGCGAATGACCTTTGAAGCGAGCTGAATAGCTCCGAGGCCTTTACTATTGCTGCTATTAATTGACATCGCTAATGTCTTCAGAGTATCTACTGGTTGAGTTACAGTTTGGGCGACGACGCCGGAGATGAACGCGCAAGTGAAATGTAAAATGGGTCCATCTTCAGTGAAAAACATAAACTTCTTCTTCTTCTTCGTCGTCGTTTTGTCCTCGTCGTCTTCTCGAGGGACTACTAATAAATATCGTTTCGCAAAGTCATACGTGCCTAGCTGGGATCCAGATAGCAAACTTGCCCTCGCCATGCAGACGCCAACGCCTCGCCACAACCCTCTAACGACTCCTTCGTCTCTCGCAATCGTTCTAAACGCGCTAACGGTCGTTGGATACCTTGGCTCTAAATACGCTTGCGATTGCATTCTAATCCGCACTATATCGATTGGATTAAACACGGCCGACCCTATCGCCCCAGTCGTCGCTCCAGCGAGTAACTTAATCATTAATTGATCTTGACCTCTATCGCTACCGCGTTCGAACAAATCTCGATACAGTGACTCGTACCTCTCTCGAACTGTGCCGTATAACCCGATACGAAACCCAGTATAGGATAATCCGCGCATCCACGTCGCTAACAAACCCGGTTGCCAGAGCGCTCTGAACAAGTTCCCATCCGCCTCTCTCACGGCTCGTCTCGCAATCTCAATCGAGGACGATGATTGAGCGTGATTTTCAGATATTCCTACTGCTGATGCTGTTTGAATCAATACCTGTCTTCGCACTTTCAGGACCTCTAATGGGTTAAATATCATATCCGCGACGGCGCATCCGATACCGGCAGATAGCCATTCTTTGACTATCTTCTCCGTTTTTGTTTTATTATCCATGGCCGTTTGTTGTTCTTTTTAGCGCCGCATTTTCTTAGGTTTCCAGGTTTCTTCTTTCTTCTTCTTCTTCTTCTTCTTCTTCGTCACTTTTTGTGAAACTACTAATAATTTCTGTTTTAAAAATATCTAAATGATGTTTAGAGAACTTAAGAGGGCGATCATGAACGACCAAACGAGAATCCAATCAATCGCAGCCATGGCAGCGAAACATAGCACGACTTCTGATTATTTCGTTCATCGCAGGAATAAAAGTATCTCTTGCTCTTCCGTGGACTGTTTCAGAGCGCGCGCGGAAAGATTTCATTCTAATCATCATCATCACCTAATGAATGCGTTGGGAGAACGAAGTATGAGAGGACTGAGAGCGATGTGGTTCTCTCAATCGACTTTATCTTTATCGTCGTCGAAAGAGAGTACTGTTAGTAATAGTAATTTACCCGATCAGAGGCAAATATCGCAAGCGAACAAGTACAGGAAAGCTCTATGCGCGGTAATAAACTCCCCGAAAATGTTCCATAACTTCCAAGGACTAGGTATTGATATCTTAGACGTCTATATTACGAAAGACGGGAAGTTAGCGAAAGTTCTGTTCACTACGCCGTTCAAAGAAAAGAGCGATATTTTAATGAAAAAACTCAAGGCGAACGCTGGGAAGTTGAAAGGGTTCGTGAGTGGGATCTTAGGGAGCAAGAATACGCCGAGGTTAGAGTTCGTCGACGCCGACGCGAAGAAGATGGAGTACGCGAGAGAGGATGAGGAATTTTTAGCGATTGAGAGAGAGAGGAGAGAGAAAGAGAAAGAGGAAGATAAAGTGATTTAGTAGTACGTACCGTAGTTATTAGTTAGGTATGTTATGTATAGTTTAGTCGGTAGTATGGTAGTAGTAGCAGCTATGTTCTAATTTATTCTATGCATTGTTCTATGTATCTACCGTATATAAAATTCTTCTCAGTTTACCATTTCGCTCTCGGGCCTAAAGTTCCGTTCGATGGTACCCAATCTTTAGGAAGAAGAACACCACTCGTCCAATGCGCCTTCTCTGGCGCTTTTGCGTGTCGCATTTTATACGGAAGTTTGTTGCTGTTCAAAAATCCATCGAAAGGATCGTCATTGGAGCCGCGTTGATTGACCTCAACGCTTTCCGGGGCTTCACTAAATTTTAACCAGCAATCACCGGCGGTATGAACATGTGCATCAGGTTCGAAACATATATCGTTCGAGACGTCGCACCATACAAATACATTGCATGGGAGCGCAGAGAACGGACCACCGTGACGGCCTGGCTGGTGTTCTCTACATTTTTGCGCACACTCCTCTGCAGTCCCAGCTTTATGTCCAATACCCCATCGCACGGCTAATCCGTCGTACGATGCATGTTTCTCCAACCAAGCTACTTGTTCTAATCTAGACGTTTCAGAACTATCGAAATCTTTATTCGTCGTCGAGTTCACTAAACACTCTGGAACGACGTGGGCGTATCCATCCACAGCTGGGGATCCGCACTCTCTTATTCTCATTTCGTGATGGATTGGCAACGAGGGCAGGTTTTTTCTCACATCGACTAACTTTGTTTTTTCTGTTTCTTCTATATCTTCCATTTTCCCTCCATCCTTTGGCCGTACTAAATAAGGCCCAACCGTCCCAGACGTCCAAACAATTTGCCAACCGGTAGCCATCGTCCCCGGCTGCACGCCTTCGTATAAATCCTTCTGTTTCTTCAACCAACACTTTTTCGTTTGTGGATTATAGACCCAAACGTTACACGTCTTCGTCTCATAGCACATTTCGCAACACGCTTTCGACGTGTCTTGTATGTTCGTATCGCCCCAATGTACGACATCGCCGGCGTATTCCGTGTTCAACGCAACAGTTCTCGAGCTCGTCTCACATTCTTCCCTACTCCTACTTTCCCTACTCCTACTTTTATTGCGTTGTTCGCCATCATCATCACCACTACCGTCCAACACATCTTCTTCAACATCGATCGTTTCGTTCGAAGTAGACGAAGACGAAGTCGTTTCTGCGCTCTCGATCGCATGACTACTACTCTCCTTCATGCCCTCTTCACCCTGTTTTTGTAATTCGAACTTTACGTATAACGCATCATCACCATCACGTCGACCGTTTCCATTCTTCGCTGCATAAAAAACTCGCACAAAGGCGAAGAAGAAGAGAGCACTGATGCATAAGAAAAGTAACGCCGATACTCTCCTCCTCACGATCGCATTTAGGGGTTTCCTAGTTATCCTCCTCGACGTCGTCGATGCCATCGTCATCGCTCTGTCATTATTTTCATCTCTCTTCTATACTAACAACTACGGTAATAACAGTTTTTGGATATTATATTCTCTGTATTTCTTTGTGAATATATTTGGGGTTTCAATGGAAACAGAATATATAATTTCCTAGTACCTAGTTATCCTCCTATACGTCGTCGATGCCATCGTTATTGCTCTGTCATTATTCATCTCCTTCTATACTAACAACTAATAACAGTTTTTGGATTCTCTCTGTATTTCTTCTCTTGATGATTGATTTTTGATTAGGAGGGTTTAGGGTTTCTCAATTACAGGGTTTAGGGTTTAGAATAGGATTTTTGACTTTGCTTTTAATTATCATTATTACGCGTAGTATATTATTAGTTCGTATTCTATTATATTAAGAGGGAGAGAGAGAGAGGGGTTATATATTTCTCCTTCTTTAGTAGCGCGGTAGTGACAGTAGTAGTAGTAGTACGGTCCATTAGTCGTAGGAGTAGTAGGAGTAGGAAGTATAGCAGTGTTTTATATATTCAAATACCGTCATCGCTCTGTTCTCTATATCGCCGCAAGATCTCGATGATGAACAATACGACGACGACGACGACGCAGATGAGTGAAAAGAGTAACGAAAGTAATAACGACCTAGCGATCAAGAGAACGCAGGAGCTGGACCAGCTGTTGAAACTCGAAGCGGTCTATGAATCGAAAGAGGAATGTACTCGACGCGAGGAAGTTTTAGGGGAGTTGAACGAAATGTTACAGGATTGGATTCGGAAAAGATCTTTAGAGAAAGGACATCCGGATGAATCGATTAGGTGTAATTTGTATACGTTCGGATCCTATAGATTGGGCGTACATGGACCAGCGGCAGATATTGATTCGTTAGTTATTGGGCCGAGGCATATCGATCGTGCGGAGGATTTTTTCGGGTTCGAACACGATGATTACGAAGGTTCGTTTTATGATTATATGAGGAAACATGAAGGGACGGAGAAGATCGTCGCTGTACCAGATGCAGTCGTGCCAGAGTTGAAGACTGAGTTTCGTGGGTTCGAGATCGATGTCGCGTATTGTTCTTTACCTGGTTACTCGAACGTCCCATTGGATTTAGACGTATTATCGACGAAAATATTACACGGTTTAGACGACGCCGGAACAAAATCGTTAGCCGGGTGTCGCGTCGCGGATAGTTTGCTAAAGTTAGTTTCGAATCATCAAGAATATAGAATTGCATTAAGAGCTTTACGTTTATGGGCAGCGAAACGAGGTGTATATTCAAACGTCGTTGGTTTTTTTGGAGGCGTAAATTTAGCCATTCTCGTCGCGCGCGTGTGTCAAATATACCCAAACGCCTCTGCGTCGATGTTAGTCTATTCCTTTTTCCAAATCTGGGATAATTGGGTTTGGACGACACCGGTTATGTTGACATCGTTAGATATTGCACCGAAAGAACAAATCCCTGGTTTAAGACACTGGGACGAACGCGTGAATAAACAGGAACGCTATCAATTGATGAAAATCATTACTCCGGCGTATCCGGCACAAAATTCAACCTTTAACGTGAGCTCATCGAGTTTGGAAGTTTTGAAACGTGAATTCAAGCGCGGGAAAAATGTAACAGGTAAAGTTTTAATAGGTGAAGCGAAATGGACCGATGTTTGGGCAGACGTACATTTCTTTACGAAATATAAGACGTATTTGCAACTCATCGTCTCGGCCGCGAACGAGGAGGATTTCAAAAAATGGGAAGGTTGGGTCGGTTCGAGGTTAAAGAATTTAGTCCAAGGCGTCGAGACTTTTTCGGAAGGGGCTATGATGGCACATCCAGGCGTGAAGAAGTTTTACGATCCAGAGAAGGATAAAGAGACGCATTCGAACGTCTTTCTCGGTTTGTTTCCAAATCTAAACTTTTCAAAGGAGGATTCGAAGAAGATGAAGATTAATCTAAACCCGGCTATTGAGAACTTTCAAATGACCGTCGGTAACTACATCGATCGCGCGACTGGTGCCGTGAATTGGCAACCAGGAATGGCTGTACAGATTAAATTACTAAGGAAGAAGGACATACCGGATTGGGCAATGCCCGAAGGCGGGAAATATCGCGAGAGCGAGTTTGAGAATATCGTCGAAGAATTACCGATACCAGTTCAACAAAAACAAAATAATAATAAGAGAAGAGATAGAGATGATGAAGCGACGAAAACAGATGGCGAAGCAGTAGTGAATAACAACAACAACAATAAAAAGAAATCAAAAAAAGATGTAGCAGTAGCGGCGGCGGTAGAAGAAATAAAAGAGGAAGAAGAGACGATGAAGTCGTTGTTGGAAACTAACGAAGATTCGCAGCACACAAAAAAAGGAACACAAAATGAACCAAAACAAAGTGAACATCAAAATGAACAACAACAACAAATGAAAATAAGCTTTGCAAGTGTCGTTCGCAAAGGAGGAAGTGGAGGTGGAGGAGGATAGATAGTTTAGCGATGTATTATTGATCATTAGTGGTACGTATATGACTATTTACTATTATGTAATCAACCTTTTATCTACGATCGATTAAAAGAAACAATTACATTCAATAAATCATCACGCACTCGATATAGATCGCCAAAAAGATCTAGCACATGCGCAAACGCGCAAAAAGAAAATGCTCTGTGAATAGTAAAGCGAAAGTGCGCAATAGGATGAAATGTAAATTAATGAAGTTTATAAATTTTATTGATATCCTTAAACCCTACCAGACAATATAGCTCAGTGGTAGAGCATTAGATTGCAAATCTAATGGTCCCCAGTTCAAACCTGGGTGTTGTCTCTTTTTTGCATTAGCGTACATATGATCGATATGTGTGTTTTATTTTTTTTAAAGCCCGCCTTTCTATTATTTAATTACTATGTTGTTGCACGCACCCGCAAAAAAAGTAAGAGGCGTGCGCGCACGTACACTCAAATCGAAATCAAAACCTATTAATATATATTATTTCTTCTTCTTGCCAACACCACTACTATTCTTATTCTTAATAGAAGAAGAAGAATCTTTTCGTTTCAAATCCTTCTTTTTACCTTCTCTAATCTTTCCCTCTTGTTCGCCTTGCATTTTCCTAGCGGCTAAGCTCGTATCGATGCCGTCGCTCAATTTCAACTTTTCTCGTTTGACCAACTTATCGACAAACGCTAACTCGTTCTTCTTCGAATCAGATTTCCCAGTGTTACTCGCAAACGTACGTCTTTTTCCTCTCGCTTTGATCTTTTCATCTCCAGCAATAGGGGCGTTGAATTTCCCCGCAGACGCCGTCGATCTAGAAACTTTATATTGCACCTGTTTTACTTTAAGTTTAGAGTTCAATTGTGAGGCGCCGACTTTATCTTTGCTCTTATTGTTCAAACCAATAGCTAATTGTAAAGTAGCCGGTAGATGTTTTTGTTGTCCGCCTTTATTTAAATTCTTCTGCCTTTGCAATTCGTTCTTCTCCACTCTTTGCTTCTTATCTTTTCGTTCCCTCAAGAACGGATCTTCGGTTTGCCCTGGCTTACTCGATAACTTTGCCTCGACGATCGCAATCTTCGTCGAATCATTCGCACGATCGTACCCATACCTCCTCTTCCACTCATCCTGTTGTTCATCATAAACCATCTTCGACCTCTTCCGTTTCTTAATCCCTTTCTCTTCCGCGAATAATTCCCACTTCGTCTTTTCTTTCTCCATATCAGGCATCCTCATCGCTCTAGGGAACTTCCCCAAAATTGGTGGCAATAAAGCAAAACGTCCATTCGTATCGCTCTCTGATGGTAAATTGAACAACTCCGCGACTAATCGCTGTAAGCAGTTCCTAGAGTGTTCTTTCAATCGATCTTCCGATTTATTTATATCATCATCCTTACTATTACTGTGCATATCGAAACACGTGAGTAAACCGCAATCGAATTCGAGTTCTCCTCTGTGTGCTTCGGTGATATCTAGCGCCGATTGTACCCTCACTCTGTTCTCTCCGTCCCTGTCTCGTTCAGTGTAATCTCCATCTTCTTCGTCGCGAGCAGCGGCGGCGCGGTTTTCATTCTCACGCTTTGATTTCGTTGCCATTGATCGATCGATTAATTAATCAATCAATCTTTGCCCGCAATGTTGTGGCGGCTAGACCTCTTTCCTCTGTGCTGCTGGGGAAACAACGAAACAATAATTCCGCTTTTATTACATTATTTCAATAAACATACTACAAAAGATAAGCGCTTCTTCGTCTTCTTCTTATTATTTAGTAACGCACATGAATGAACGTAAGAAAAAATAGAGAGAGTGCGTACGCGCGCGAGTAATCGGAGCAGTCAGCGCATGGTATAGGTACGAAACAATACATGTTTCGATTTTCGTTTCCATTTACTGATCAATCAGAGAAATCTCTCCTCTCTTTCGGAAGATTACGACTTCGATGACGAAGAGTGAATGCGCGTGTTTTTGTCGTTTATTGATATAGTAAACGAATTGGCGAACGTGTCCTTAGAGTCTCTGTCTTGCGCAAATCAATCAATCGCAATTCGACAGCGCTAACCGTCGCCGAAATCAATTAAGTAACGATACGCTTATTTAAGCGCTTAAGGATCTTCCTCAAGTCGCCGAGTCTTCGTTGGACATGTCCAAAAGTGTTTTGTTCGTTTTTTTCTTTGCTTTTGATAGTAGACTGTTATTTGTTTCAATACACTGTAGTAGAGACAAGTAATAAAAACGTAGGAATAAATAACGCCAATGAGGAGATCTAACTTGTCCGTACCATCTGACTAAACTCTGACGATAAACAGTGAATCTCGTTAATCCGAGGCGTTTGATTGTTATTACGTTGTTTAATTGTTTTTAATTGTTTAATTGACGTTTGGAAAATCACTTCTCTCTCTCTTTTCGTCAAATATGTGTAAATAGAAGAAGAAGAAACAGAGGTACGACGATTTAAAGTGCGAGTTACGATAACGATAATAATAATAGCGAAAGAAAGATGATGATTTTCCATACAAAAATATATCTTAGGACACCTTAGTAGCCTCTTCATTGAAGGCGATGATAAGAATATAAATCTGATTTCAATTTTACTGTTATTGTTTTATATATATACATATACGAGCGTTACGAAAAGTGGTTGATGAAAGAAAACTCAAGGCATAGTTCACTTGATTCAAATATGAAACTAACCTACTCGAGAATGGAGACCACGATGATGATGATATCGACGTTACGCATGTATATATGTATATATGTATTAAGTGTTTTTTTGTTCGTTTGGGCGCTTCACTTTACTCGAATCAATACGATTCGCGTCGTAGGTTTGACTTTGAGCCATTCCGCGTCCATAGAGAAAAATCCTTTGGTAAAGCGGTTCAAGCGATTGCCAGTATTGCAATTGAGCCCTAGAGCCACTGGAACATTATTTGGAATCGTTTATATGTATTTATATATATTGCGGGTGATGAAACAACCTTTTATGAACAATCCTACTCTGAGTACTGAGTACGTTGAGGATTACATACCTGATGCGAACTGACGCAATTTATATAAGTTATCGCGCGCGCGCATTGCGAAAGTATCCGAAATCCGATGACGACCGAACGAAAAAAAATGATACCCGTGAAGAATAAACTATACAGAACTCAAAAACTTTTCCGAACACCCGATGTGGACGAATATACGACCATACTCTCTGAGGTTTCATTATTTTTGTTCTCCGCCACTGTGGATTTTGGGAATGTTTCGTTGTTGAATTTGTGTACCGGTCATATATATTTGTATATTAACTTTATATTCTCTCTCTCTCTCTCAATTGCAGGATAACAATGACGATAGTACAACGAATGATAAAGCCTCGTTGTTCAGTTGCAGCTGCTGCCGCTGCCGCTTTTGTCGCAACAACAACATCCTATTATGTTTCATCCACCGAAGGTTTAGAAAATGGTAAAAAATGGGACTACAATTGGGACAGATTGCAACCCGCCGAAACGACAACATTATCTTCTAGTACGACGACGACAACACGCGTCATATTTTTGATAAGACACGGGCAATTTAATCAAAAGGGAAAAGACGACGCGAAACATGATTTAACCGACTTAGGCAAGCGTCAAGCTTTGCTCTGTGGAAAACGCTTACGAGATGTCATCCCTGAAGGCGTTTTACCGACGAGGATTATATCATCCACGATGACTCGAGCTGAAGAAACTGCTTCGATCATACGCAATGAGTATTTTAAAGAAGTAGATGTTATAGAAAAGAGTGATTTGATTCGCGAAGGCGGGCCTTGTCGGCCAGAACCGGACACGTGGACTGCGTATGGGGGTCCCTCAGAATCGGAATACTTCAAGGATTCGGCGCGAATCGAAGCCGGATTCAGATGGCTCTTTCACAGACCAAAAGCTATTGCAACGAACGACAACAAAAAAGATGGCGACGAGAAAAACAAAAAGGAATTAAAAGAAGAACCAACGACGACGCACGAGATCGTCGTTTGCCACGGAAACGTAATCAGATACTCGCTCCTGCGATTATTACAACTCCCCCCCGAAGCGTGGCTCAGATTCTCGCTCTATAACGGTTCAATAACTAGAGTCGAGTTAAGATCAGACGGTCTCGTAAGCGTCAGATGCGTCAGCGACGCTGGTTTCATGGACCCTGTCACTGAACTCACGTTCAATTAGTCCGAGTAGTAGCCGTTGTAAAACACTGTAAAATTTGTAATTTCGTATCGTAAGGAAGAAAGGAACGTCTGGTGATGAAAACGAAAATCCAACATCGGCGGTAAACTTTATTATATTTATCTTCTTACTCTCTCTCTCTCTGTCTCGCTTGATATGCCTCTTTCTCGAACAGTATCCTCGCTGAAGACATCATCATCATCATCATCTTTACACGCGCATCATCATCATCGTAATAATAATAATAATAATAATAGTTCAATTCAAGTTCAAAAGATAACAGTAAGAACGACTGCGACGACGAACAGCAACGATAGTAATAAAACAGAGGATAAGATACCATCGAACTGTGCGAGGATTACGATAGAGGCGAAGAAACCGTTAGGTCTAGTCTTAGAAGAGGACGGATTAGGCGGGATAAAAATTAGATCAATCAATGCCGAGGGCAACGTAGCGAAGCTCTATGGAAACAAAATCGGTTCGGGCGATAAAGTGTTAGCTATTTCGGCGCAAGTGAAGACGCGTACGCAGGTTTATAACGAAGTCAGTGTTGGGAGCGGGGAAGAAATAATTAGATTAACTGTTCAAGGAGAAAGTTTCGATACGGTCATGGCCGCAATATCGAGTTATCCGTCGCAGAAGACGATGAAGATTGATATTTTGAAGTGTCAGTAGCGCTTTTTTAGCAGTATTTATACGTATGAGTGTATGTGTATTTGACAGCGCCATCTAAGTTTTCGTTCTTTGAAGTCTTCACTCGGTGAACGGCTTCGTTTCATTGAGGGCTTTGACGAGCTACGCGATTTCTGCGTCGTATTCCTTCTAAGCGTTCTCCTTGCTTCGCAAACAAGCAGCACTCAACAGCGATACGACGCAGAAATCGCTAAGCTCGTCAAAGCCCTTAATGAACCGAAGACTTCCCAGAACGAAAACATAGATGGCGCTGATCAGTATGATTACACATTCACGTGTGAGATAGATTCAAGTGGTGTATTCATATCTCTCCTAATTAGGCGCGTGGCCCCATGGCGAGTGAGCGTTACTACTACTTTGCGTGTAAGCGCCACCGCCTTTGTTTTGATTTTGTCCGCCATATCCTGGCGGTAGATTAGGTAATCTTTGATTATTCCCTCCTCCGTTTGTTCTTCTTTGCGGTTCGAGGAAATCGTCGTTGTCGTCTTGAAGCAAATCGTTAAACATGTTTAATGAACCAAAATTCATATCGTCCCCGAAGAGAGCAGCTCTCTCCCTCGGAATTGTGTTGTTGTAATTATTATTGTTATTCTCAATCTGTGAAGACGAGTGTGAAGACGAAGTATCGTCGGTGATCATTGAAGTGCTGAAAGTACCCCAAGGGTTTGATGGTTGTTGTTGCTGTTGTTGTTGTTGCTTCTGTTCATGCAACCTTTTTTGATCTTGCGCGACCTTAAGCAAGCGCGCATTCATGGCTTTGAGCTTCGTAATTTCTGCTTGTAAGTTTGAATTTTCAACGTTTGCGACTTTGAGCTTTGCAACTTCTACATGTAAGTTGGAATTCTCAAAGTTTGCAGCTTTGAGCTTTGTAATTTCAGCATGCAAGTTGGAATTTTCAATGTTTGCGGCTTTGAGCTTTGTAAGAACTTCGGAATTTTCTGCTTTCAAATTTTTGTTTTCAATGTCCAGTTCAAGAATTTGAATTAATAATTCCTCAACATTCTCGTTGCCGCCGCCGTCGTTGTTTTGGGGGGAAAAGGTCTCATTGTCTGTTTCTTTTATCACGTCCTCAACTTTCTCGTTGCTGCCGCCGCCGTTGTTGTCTTGAAAAAAGGTATCGCCGTCCCATCTTTTTATCGGGTGTTGTTGTTGTTGTTCTTTATATTCTGGTGATTGTAATACACGAATTGGTTTCCCATTCAGGACATGACCGTTAAAAGCTTCAATCGCTATCGCGTTTTCTTGCTCATTCCATAAGATCACGTACGCATAACCAAGAGACTTTCGCGTGATTGGATCTTTGTACACTTCAATGGCAGAAACTATGACAATCGGTGAAAATAATTCGTACAGTTGCGTTTCAAGCACAGTCGATTCCAAGTCGTATACGTATATAGGAGCAGTATTTTTACTCCTTTCTACCTGTTCAAACGGAGTAGCAGAAGTTTGTTTTTTAATTATATCAGGGAATATTGCAGAGGATAACGAATTCGGTCGTTGTCTTGGAAGCTCAACGGCGGCTGCAAAAGTATTATTATTATTCTTTCTGTTATTATTGTTTTGTTGTACAACCCTAGTAGGTGCTGTATTATTTGCCTCGCTACCATCATCGTACACCGCTGCAGAATCGATAGCCATCAGGCGAACTTTTTCTATTAAATTATTCCACTGACGTTTTGGGAGAGTGTGAACAAACTCAACTAGAGTATTCAAATCGTGTCTGTTCGGGTCCAGGGTTGTTCTCATTTTACTCTGAGTAATAGTCTCTGATGCAAGAAGAAAATCTGCAAAAAGAGTACCTTTCGTCCGCGCTTGAATCGCTTTAACAATCTTGACAAGTAATTCTTTATCGTCTGCAGTAAATTTGGTTGATATGAGCGCCGATTCTCTCGAAGAAGAAGCCACCTCCTTCGTAGCTTTTGGTGTTCTTATTTGCGCCTCCTTAGGCGGATGAATTGGCTCTATTTGCTTATTATTATAAACAGGGGCAGCGGCAGCTTGTTTCTCTGTCGTCGGTAAAAACTTCGTTGGCGGCCTATACGGTACGTGCTGATGCAAATCTTTTGCCAAATTCCTACTTTTCAACTCCGAAATTATTACTGAGGTGACCTTTTTTGTATATTTTTCAATGCTCGGAAAATTATGCTTCGTGAAAAAAGCGAGCGCGGTTGCTTCTAAATCGTCTCCTAGAACGTACACGAACTTTAGATTCTCTTTCGTCGTAGGATGCGGAATCGAACTTTCAACTTTCTGTGGTGGTGTTATAACACCATTATTATTATTATTATTTTTGTCGTCGCTCATATCGCTACCCTTTCTCTCCTGCTTTTTCTCCATCCTTCGCAACTTCACCTTCTCTTGATAAAGTTCCATTTTCTCTTCGTCTGATAATATCTCAGCGCTCATCTCGCATTCTTTCGTCACTATTTTCGGATCAAACTCCTTCTTCCCGAACCTTTTTAAGACCTTTGCTACTGGAACGTACACTAAAGTCTGTTCTGCGCTATCGTATACCTCGGCGAACCAACATCCGCCTTTCACTGTATCCGCGATTGGGGTCCAATACACGCGTTTGACCGACATGAAACTTTCCAAGCTCGCTTGTTCTGCCTCTTCGTCCTGTTTTTGTAAAGAATTCATAGAATTCACAGGAGTCTTTGCAAACAACGACTTTATTAACTGCGCGTTAGTACCATAAAGCGTCTCCGCCTCGAAATCATGAACCCCGTCATCATCATCATCTTCATGGTCCAATAAATCAAACCCGTTCCTCTTCTTCTCGATGACGCACGAGCCCATGAACCTGTTCCTGGCATCATCAATGGTCTCTTTTATGTCCTTGTGTTCCGCGTGGTATACTTTCAGGTCGTGTTCTTCCCTCGATAGCTCAATTGCCTCCTTCAATTCTTGTTCATATCTTAACTCCTGTCTCTTCTCTGATGATGAGTCCGAATTGAACATCGTCGTGAGTTAATTATTATTATTATTAAGAGAGAGAGGGAGGGGGAGATCTTTGTTATTGTCTTTGGTGATATTGAGTAGTGCAGTGTGTTTAGTGTCAGTCGTGGCCGTTTTTTTCTTCTATCGCATGCAATAAAGAGGGCTATTTTTTGTGAGACCTAGCTTTACGCATATTTTTAAGCTTTATTGACATTTTTTTGATACAAAATACAAATAGAGTACTAGTAAATACATAATCAACGTAATAACGTTAAAGAATCGTAGTAGGACGAAGTAGGCGGAAAGGCTATCTTGGAGGCGGGGGTGGAGATGGTGGAGGTGGGGGAGGGAAAGTAGGCGGGTTCGGCGCGAACGGTCGCGTTTCGGCGGCATCCGGAATTTCGTAGTATTCCTTCCAAGTCAAGACGTCTTGAGAGCAGTCGCCGTATAGTTTACCAGGCATGCAAGTGAAACCGTTCGTGGTTGAAGTTGCGTTCGGACTTCCGGAACCCATCGCGTCGCCTACGCATAACAGTAAGAATGGCGTGAAGAATATGAACGCGAGGAAAATTGCGTAGCCGGTTTGAGCAGATTTCACTTGCCTAGAAGTCATCGAAGGACGTTCGGGGGAATAGTAGACGCCAGTTATCGCTAATCCGAATAAAAATGCGAATAAGTTTGTCAAATTGTCAGTGAAAGGTGAGTAACCTAATATGGTGACGATTAAGACGCACGCAAACGCATAAACATGCAGAAACGAAAGCTCTTTCGTCTTCCAAAGATCCGCCGCGGCTAAAGGAATACACGAAGCTATAGAAGCCATTGCGCCAGTCGTGACGTGGTCGTTCAAGAAAAACGTCGATGCAATAATTCCATTAAATGGGCCAAAAAATAAAGGTATCGCTATGTACCCGCCAATATTTCTCTCAATCGGTGCCGCAAGAAGTAATAGGGAAAGTAGAGTAAAAGCGAGAGTAACGACGTTTCCGGTAGCGAAAACTGACGTGAACAATCTCCAAATTTCGAGCTTTTCGGTTACGAGCCATCCAAGATTTCCAGCTATGCACGACGATTTCGCGAATTCCAATTTTGATGGACCGATGAATGTATTCCCTTCGGAGGAGAAAGACGCATTGTTGCAAAACACGAGCTGAATTCCGTACATCATAGAGACTAAAATCGAGAATAAGAATACCCATCGCACGCTTTGCTGATTTCGCATGACTGGTAAAAGGCGTAAACTTACTCGATACGCTACTGCGGTTTCAACGGCATCGCCGTCTCTGCGTATTTCTATCCAATTTTGGTGCGTTTGCGGGTTTCGAAATCCAAAATTGTTCTGTTCGTGAAACGCCGCCTCGTGCCTCGAGGGTTGAACGGGATAAAACCAAGATTCGCCTCTTCGTATAGGAGGACCGGTTTGTATAGATCGATACGAACTAGGTAACTCTGGCGGAATTTCTTGCGATGCCCAGTACATGGCATTGTTATTCGATTCGTTATTGTTATTGTTATTATGGTGATTTCTTTGCACTTGCGCTATTTGCGTGTTGATGTTTTCAATCGTATTATTCACGTTTGAAATAAAAGCAGGAACAGCGCTCGTCAAACTCATCATTCGTCTAACAAATCCTTGTGATTGTTGATGACTTTGCGAAGAAGTAGAAGTAGAAGTAGTGATATTATTACTGCTAGAATTAATCGTCGCCGCCGAAGCCGGTGCCATCATCGAAGGAGCGTTCTCAATATCCCGCAGCTCTATTTCGGTGACCAAACGCATCTCCGTCATGCCAACAATTGGATGCCCCTTCAAACCTCTAACATCACCTCGTGCGTTCAAAATCTCCGGGCACGTTCTCCTCGCCCACTCTTGTATCGCACTCCTCAACGCAAAATTAGGCGCCACTCTCACGACGTTATCGTTCGCCTCCGTCAAAGCCTGCCCAGTCGCCGGACACGTCTTCCCGCCTCTCTTAATCCAATCCTCGACCGATCTACGCTCGTACGTCTGCCCCGTTCTCACTACAACTGGGTCTTTAAATAACTCTAACGAAACTGGGCAAAAAAATGTCGACGACGCGCCTTTCTCTCGCGCGTAATCATCTATTTCATCTTCTTCCACTGTTTGTCCCATCGAGGTCGTCGCAGTCATGCTCTCACTATCGTTCCCTCGATCGAACGCATTCGCACGCTGCGTTTGTTCAGGGTATCTTAAGCTCTCGCAGTTCCTATACACTTCTTCTGCGTGATTGAACGCGTTATCGTTTCTATCGTCTGCGTCGCCGTTATTGGCTCGTAACGAAGAAGAAGAAACCATTTCGATAGTTCTCTTCAAAAGCGCGATATTTATTTTATTCTCTCCTCAATCTCTCTCGAAGTTACTTTAAAGCTCTAGCGAGGGAAAACGCACGCGCACACGCACACACACACACGACGGCAATGAATGCTATTTGAAGTTCGATGTATGTATGTTTAGAGAGAGAGAGAGAGAGCTCGTTTTTGAGTGCGCGATTTTTAATTGACAATTAATTAATGACGGTTTTGGAAATTTTGCTCTTCTTTTCTTTTTTACTGCCAGACTGCGATAAATGATGACGAATAAATGAGTGCTATGTTTAATTACAGGAGTTGCGCCGGGTCTCGATATTTCCTGTATATCCTCTCAATCTCGAGGTTAATATCGGCCGATAACGGTTTCGATTCGAGTAGCGCTTTGAGATTTTCTCGCAACTGCGCCGTCGACGTGGCTCCGATTACGGTCGAATGGACGAAATCGCGGTCGCGGACGAATCTTAGAGATAACTCGGTTAACGACATGCCGCTTTCGATGGCCAAGGCACGGTATGCGAATAAGCATTCACGCAAGTTTTTGTCGTTGAATCGAGACATATATCCAGGGAATAAATTGAAACGCGAATTCTTCGGAGCAGCTTCGTCCAAGTATTTTCCTGTTAATGCGCCACCGGCTAAGGGCGAGTACGCTAAGAGTAAGACGTTATGTTTCGAACACGTTTCGTTTAAATCTGTTTCGAACGCGATGCGCTGCAGTAAATTATACCCGTTTTGATTCGTTTGCATCTTCGGCTTATTCTCGTACTTTGATAACGAAGCGAACTCTGAGACTCCAAAACTAGTTTCGTTCGATAATCCTGAAAATCTCACTTTGCCGCTTTCGATTAACTTCTGCATTGCACTAGCCTGTTCCTCGAACGTGATCTCATCGTCAGATCGTTCGTTCTTCCTTTCATAAGGTTTTTGTCCGAACAAAGAAACGTATCGATCAGGCCAATGGATTTGCAATAAGTCCACGTAATCCGTTTGTAACCTCTCCAACGAACACTCCACGCTTCTAATAATCTGTTTCTCAGTCAACCTATTCTCTTCTCCTTTTTCTCTACCCCTTAATTTCATTTCAGATCTTCCAGCGACTTTCGTTAATAAACAAACTTCGCTCCTGTTTCCTCTTCCCTTCATCCACGAACCGATGAATTCATCCGTCTTCCCTTGCCATCGTTCATCAAACGGCACGGCGTACATCTCAGCCGTATCAATAGTCTTCACGTTGTATTCATCGTACGCGATGTTCATCTGTTCGTGCGCTTCTAGTTCATTATTTTGATTCCCAAACGTCATCGTTCCTAACGTCACGTTCCCGATTTCTAACGAAGAAGAAGAGCTCTCTTTACCAGCAGTAGGTGTACTTTGCGTGAGGATTTTCTCTTCAACTCTCTTCCTCTGTTTTCGTTTCATGTTACAGAAAACTCTTCTTCGTTCAAACGAAGAAGAAGAAGATCGCGAAGAAGAAGAAGAAGAAGAAGAAGACATCATTCACGCTTCTTCAACCACTGCTTTCTATTAACACTCGTTCAGCTCGTTCTAAATCGCTCAAAAATGAATAGAATTCTCGCAAACGAAGTTGAAACTGCTCGCTCTGAAAATCGTCAAATATCAACTTTATGTTTACTGATGAATTCCCTTTTTCAGAGGTATCAGAGGAGTCGAACGCTGTTACAACGAACGACCACTCGATGTCTATGATTTTCTTTTTATTGTTCGTGCCGTTGACGTTGTTCGCGTCGTTGGTCATTAATTAACTAGTGCGCGTGCTATACACACGTGTGACGTTTCACTTTTGACAGTTACGAGCGATACATATCACACGCGTGTCAATAATCGCAAATCTTCAATTCCGAAATCGATGTATCCTTCCCACGCCGACTCCGACGGTAGACATAGAAGTCATCTCCATCCCTCTTTCACCGTAAACGTCTCTCTTTTAATCTCACCCTTTTTCGCCTCGCTCGCACGGATTCAAACTCCATCACGCGGAAGCCGCATACTTTCCATCCATACCTTGTAGAATATCTCTTTCCCTGATGAGCTCCAATCAATACGCGTTGCTCCAGGACGCGTTCGCGCTTACCGATCAAGAAACTGCACCTTCCTTCTTCTTCCTTCTTCTTCCTTCTTTTTCTCGTGCGAGTTCTCTCTCTCTCTCTTTCGTCGTGCGAGTTCCGCGGTCAAACAATTCTTTCGTTCTTCATCTTTTAATGT
>Ga0114998_10000723_pt1 | contig 24664 bp, 14 predicted proteins | sample ArcticOcean_MG_C_5_FD_87044 | JGI IMG/M metagenome (GOLD analysis project Ga0114998, IMG submission 87044) | Marine microbial communities from western Arctic Ocean - ArcticOcean_MG_CB4_138 | ecosystem: Environmental > Aquatic > Marine > Oceanic | place: Arctic Ocean: Canada Basin | collected... | reverse complement strand
AAGAACAAGAACAAGAACAAGAACAAGAACATCAAGAACAAAAACAATAAGCCGGTGAAACTGTTGAAAATCGAAGCACTGGCGGCGCTAGGTTTCATGGCAAAGAAGAATCCATCGGGAATGCGTTCTAGATGGCAAATCGTATTCCCTCGCGAGTTCGCTACATCGTCTATGAAGAAAAATATGCAGACGAATAGCAATAGATCTCTTTTAGCTTCGCAGAAAACGCTCGAAAAGTTGATGGTTTTTCAAAGAGATTTATCAGTTCGTTCGGCGGCATGTTTTGCAATCGCCTCGTTTTTAGATTCAATCGAAGCGAAGAAATATTTGGCAATGGCTGAGATGAAAGAGGAGAAAAAAGGTAGTAATAATATAATCTCGTCTCGTCGAGCATCGTTCTCTACTGTATCGATGTCTTTGGGAGAGAACGCAGTTTCGTTATGCGAAGCGACTTCTTACGCTTGGGAAAATCTTGGAAAAGAAGAACTTGATTATTATTGTAGCACTACGACTCAAGAAGAGAAAAGAGAAAAGAACAACAACAACAACATCAGTAAAAATAATAATTCAATAGCCTTGAACAAAGCTGGCCGCGATAAGTTTATAAGTTGGTTGAGCATCGCGACGGAGAAAATAATTGACGCTATTCCGTTACCGAGATTACCGAAGCGCTTGTTGCCAGAACTTTCAAATTCTATAAAGTCTGCGCTGCATGTAGATTATTCTTTATCGAAAGAAACGATCGTTCATCGTGGGATAGGAACACAATCATCATTATCATCAAATATCTCGCATTGTTATCACAAAGAAACTCCCATTTTAAGATGTCTCGGAGCCGTTCTTAGTGCAAAAATCGGGTTTGAAAGCGATACTATTGGATGTTCGAACGCGAGAGCATTTAATGAGGGAGAAATTGCGTTATTGTTAAGCTCATGCGCATCGTTATGGACAAAAGCGGGAGCACCGCTCAAGAAGCGTAAAAACTCGTTGACCGATAGAGAAGTTCAAGAAACGTGCGAAGCTTTCAAAGCGTTGCAAAAGATAGCAACGTCCGAGAATGCGTCGAAAATTTTGTTCCCAAACAAAGAATACGCCTCCATGCTTTCGCCAAATATCTTGTTGAAATCTGAAGTACGACCGACGCAGAACAAAACGAGCAAAGTTGCCGGTGAAAAAATATTACACGCGAGCGTGAAATTGCATTGCGCAATGCTCGCAGCGGTTGGAAAAAAGACAAAGAGCGGGGAACTTTTGTTTAGCGCTGATATTCGATGCGCGTTATGGGAGAATTTTATTGACAACGCACTTCCAGCATGTCTTTTAAATGCATCCGATGAAGTCACACAGTTAGTTAAAATTGCCACGCTGCGTTGTTTAAGTGAAACGACAGAAATCGTGGTTGCGGATTTGCAAAACTCGAGCAACGGTTTTGCTCGAATCAAGTCAGTTTTTGAAGCTCCGCTTGACATTTTGCGAGAAAGCCGTCGCCAATATCCAAGTGCAACTCGCGCAGAAGCCATGAAAACACTCGCATCGCTACTCATTTTAGATCCGAAATACTTTTCTGTGCAAGAAGTCCTTTCGAGTGCGTTCATTTGCGTCGAGAAATCTATGCATCAAGAAAGGACGAGTCAAGATTTTTCGAAAACGTTGGAAACGAACGCTTCGCTATGTGCGGCAAATATTGCCTTGTGCATCTCAAGAATAGATGACGAAAGTGATATTACCAAGTCGTTGTCAGCAAAGCTGACGAGTTCATTTTACGATTGGTCTGTCTCGAAGGGAGACAAAGTACGCGCGAACTTGGCTCGAGGTTTAGGATACGTCGCAAAAATGCGCAACTTGGAAGATGATGCCCTCGAACAGATTTGCGAAGCTCTGTTATCGTGTGCCTCTACTGGATCTGTAAAGACGCAATGGAACTCATGCGTAGCGATTAAAATCTTGTTTGAGAACGAACTTGCGCTTACGAAGAAGACGTTCTCCTCTCGTGGCAATAACGCCGGCGTTATGTTGACTCGGCTTTTGCTCACTTTAATCAAAACGAGCGAGAATTTTAAAATTCGAAGAGAATCGCTCGCTGCTGTTTCTAAAGTCTCGCGCACGTTCTTAAACGATCGAAATTCGTTTTGTTACATTGATTGTGTTCGAGTTGTGCTAGAGGCGCTCGTCCAAAGTGAAAAACAGTTGGAGCTGAATGTCGATGAAGTCGTGCTGAGTATTCCCGCGCGGGCGAAGTACATGGAAGAACTCAAAACGCAAACTGCTTCAACTTTTATTCACTTGTTATCGATCGGCGGCAGTGACAATGTGAAAGATGCTGAGTGTGCGAGAATACTCCAAGAGCATTTGCCTAAAGTGAAAGTAACCATAAAGAATGCTTTGAATAATGGTGATGATGAAAAACTGTTTTTGAAAGCGCAATCTTTCTTAGATTCGCTCGAAAACCATCAAAGCCATCGGGAAGTCGTATTGCAAAATCGCGAAGAAAACAAAATAGAGGCGACAGAAGAGCAAACTAATAGCAATAATAAGAAGTAGTTCTAGATAAGATTAAGATAGTATTATAGTCAAATTAAACTTTAGATAGATAGAGAGTAGAACATCACAAACAATCTTCTGACAATCCAAATATAGTAGTCGTGCCTCTTAACTCTCCCGCTACAAAGGCCATTTGGTTTGGATGAAACGCCATAGCAGTGACGTGACCGATGCGTGCTTTCGTCGTCTTGTTCGTATACAACACGTCGCCAATCTCGTTTCCTTCGACATCCCATACTTTTATAGCGTCTCGAGAGGTGCCACCGATGATATACGGCGCCACTGGGGTAGAGATGAGCGTAGTGAGTAGTCTCTTCTTCACCGGTTGGGGTTGTTGAAGTAGCTGACCACCTCCCAGAGGCGACGGACGATTCGGCTTTGTATCGCTAGCGTTCGATGATTCGATTTCATTTCCATCTACCGCCGTTCCTTCGTAATCTTTACGAGCAACTGGTATTCCAGATACGTTCACCATAGAGAACGGTATAGCAGCGTTTCTCAAATCGCAAAAATGCACGTCACCGTTGTATGAACCCGTCGCGACTAAATTCCCGACACCTCCAGGTTGTAGCAATATAGAGATTACTGGATCTTCGTGCGTTTGAATAACACTCAATAATCGAGCTGGTGTTCGTAAATCGTATGATAACACGCTGCCATCATTCGCACCAACCATCAAAAGTGCACCTTCTGCGGCCAAAGACGAAGCCGCCGATGGCGTCACGAGTGACTCGAGACAAAGTTCCCGCGACGCGTCCCAAACATTCAGTATAGGATTTGGAAGAGTATTACCAGCTGCATAGAGACAGCCTGCAGCTTGTTGCCAGAGAACAACTGCATTTGTCTTTGAATTCTTTGGATGATGACTCGAATGATGATTGCCCCATTCAGCACTATCTTCCACGCTGAAAGTTCCGTAAGTTTTGTACGCTCTCGGTCGAGATTTCAAAGTTCGCCACGCAGCGACGAGAGTTTCTTCACCTCTTCGAAAGTAATCACGCCATAACTTGACGGTCCCATCCGATCCGGCGCAGAGCAACATGGCATCATCAAGTTGATTTACGAGCGCTAATTGTGTTGCTGAACGCGTGGAAAGTTGCGCATCAAATGCGTTAATTATTGTTTTTGATGCGTAGTCATAGACTCGAATCGTTCCTCTTCCACTCGATGAAGCGATATTTGGTAACAACGGGTGCATGACGACTGCTGTTGGCGCGTTGTGTCGCGAATTCTGAACATTTTCATGCGTAGCTATAACGTTTGTGAAATCAAACAAATTCTGTTTCGCGCGTTCTTTGCCGCGATAAATCCTTTCAACAGCACTTTGACGACGTTTGCGACGGCGGAGCGGGTCAAGAATCATATCTTGGCGATGTTGACGTTGTGACAGAGTTACACTTTCGTACGAATAGTCTTCGATGTGGAAGCGACCGCCTTTGTTACTTAAGTCATCGCCATTCAAAAATTCTTGTTCGTTGTTTTTCACATTAAAAGAATTCGCTGTTGCGACCCGTTTTGCGCGAGCAAAGGAGCTCCCATAAGCGTAAACGTAATCCTCCTCAGCCGAAGATCCCGCATCACTATAATCGTCGTATGAATCTTGATCATTGTCGCTAAACGTTCCTTGATCGCTATCGCTATCTTCTGAATCTCGATCATCGTCCTCAAAATCTGTCGTTTCTTCTTCTGGTTCTAATAACGATTTTGAAAAGTGCTCTCGCGACGATTCGAAGAGTCTCGAGATCGGAGGTTTCACAGGCTTCCCTTGCAACGACGCTTCGTCTTTTGCCACGTTAAATAAATCGTCATTATGAATATCATACGGTGTTGCATCCCGAGTAGCGGTGTTGAATTGCTTGTTCTCGTTCGCAGAGTCATTAGAGTCTTGTCTCGCGAGAAAATTATCGCTACTATCACTACGCCCTCCCATGTTTGATTTTGCTGAAGATCTTCTCGCTCTCGAATTCAATTCTTCATCGTTCAAAGACACTCGTGCTACTCTGCTGTTGACGTTTCTCGCAAGTGTTTCTGATACATCACCGCCGACACTACGCGCAATATCTGGATTAGAACCTGAGGTTTTGAAAGTATTAAAGAGAGAGCTTGCAACTCTTCTGAGCGGCGATTGAGGCGGCGATTGCATCATCGCGGATGTTCTGTTTAAAACATTCAAAGCCGGTGGCGAATTCGCCGGTAAATCTACGCCAGAAAACGCATGACCAGTTGTATTAAGCGAAATAGAACTTCGAGAAGTTACAGAGAGTCTACCGAGACTACGCTCGCCAACTCGATCAGATGAAGTACGTTGTGACATGTTCGCATCTGGAGACTTTGAACGAGCGCTAACGTCATCACCACTCTCACTCACGTTATCATTATTATGAATATCGAGAGAACCATGTGAACCGTGTGGGTATGTGCCGAGTAATCTTCCACCCATTTGAAGCAAGCGGCTAGACCAAGAATCCACGCGCTTCAAAGTTTTAACTTCGATTTTTCGACCATTACGATCTATAAGTTTCGTTGTATTGCCGTATAATTTGTCCCCGTAAAGAAGTTCATTTGCTCTTCTGTGTGAATCTTCTCGTCTCTTCATAAGCTCACGTTGTATATTTGCCTGTCTCCCGGGTCTAGCGCCAAAGGTTTCTGCCCGCGTCGCGGCCAAAGAGATTGGATGCTTTGAATGCAATTTTGAACTTAAAAGCGCAGCTTGCCCGCAGCTCGCAACTCTAGGCGAAGGATCGACAGCTAAATCGGCTAAGGCGACTAAAATGGAATAACTCGTTCTCTCTTCATCGCGGTAATCGCCAAGATTTTTCGTCAAAGATGATGGCGCGTTGCTTCGTTTCGAGAAATATCTTCTATTATTATTGGCACTATCCGGTTGTTCATCTGTGAGCGTATCGCCACTGCTCCCTTTCTGCGAATCAAATAATTTCCCATCAGAATCTACTTCATCATTGTCAGGCAATTCATGGTCTTCGTCTGCTTCATCGCGACCTAGTGCAGCATCGTTGTTGTCAAATCCATCGTCATCATCTTCTGATTGTTCGACTTCAGAGTAAGATGTATTCGCAAGATCGTCGACATCGTCTGAATCACTTTCCGCAACGCGACGCATGTGCGAAAAATGCTTCGAGCCATCGTGAGAACCACCTGACGAAAAAGAATACCGCTCTGCAAACCCACCTAAATTGCTCAAACTTCGTTGCCTGTCCTGTCTACTGCCGCCCTTTGTATCGATGGGTATTGAAAACTTGTTGTTGCTGTCATATTCAGAATACCTTCTCTGCTTTGATGGCTTGACTGACACCGTTGATCGAGCAGAGTCACTAACGAATTCTTTATTAACGAGACCGACGATATTCCCTCCGCTACTATGAGCCCCAGTTGACCCCCCACGATTTAACTGTCGCTCCTGCAGTTTCGATTCGCGATGTTTCCTCCATTTTTGCGCAGTGGCTTGAAAAACTTCGCCGTGCCCTCTCGCAAATCTTCCGATTGCGATAGCCATTTCACATCTCGAGCTCGTACACGAGTCCGAACCGAGTTTTGCGAGAATCGCCGTTGCGACATCGCGCTCGTCGCTATATTGCTGTCGCCGCAACTCGAGGTTACGTTCGCGTTCTTCGTGTAATCTCTGCTGTTCTTCATCTATTTCGTGATTTCTTGCATTATCTGGAAAATCAATGGTTTGGTCAAGGTGCGAGTGCGTGTTCACCGACACAGATCGAGTGTTGTGCTGCCTGCCCTCGTCAGAGCCTTCTCCAATTACGCCACTCAATTTTCTTCCAAGGAGTTCCGCATCTGATTGAAAGTCATTCATTTCAACTCCTCTCGATACAGATCTTGATTGTGGTCGCGACCCTCGAGATGCTGGTCTAATATTATCGTTACTTCCTGGGTTTTGACTAGCATGTTGTCCTAAATTGAACTGAGAAGATGCCATTTTAAGTTCTTCGATTTCTTTTCGTCTCTTGTCTCTCGCTTCTCTTTCTTCTGGAACGTCGATCATCGCACCGAGTGCGTACGCTGCTGCCGATCTAGCCTCTGGATTCTGGTGCGTAAACATATTAGACAAAGCTTTGACTGCGCCTGATCGAAAGGCAACACGTCTTGCTTCGACGTTGTCTTCACATAATTTTGCGAGACAAAGACATAACCATTTTGCTAGTAAAGGACTTGTTGCTTCTCGCGAACCTCTGGGATCACACGCTCTCGAAATATGGGCTAGCAAAACATCAACAAGGCCCCCTTTTAGACACGCTTGTTGTCCTTTGGGATGATTATCGCAAACCGATGCTAAAATAAATGCCGCCATCGCGCGCTCTTCTGCTGGAATATTTGGAGCGTCGAGAAATCGAATGAAATAAGCGTGTCCTGAATCTTTGACTAAATCGACTTGACAACTCCGGTCGAACGCAAGAATCTTCGTCCAAATGAAAACCAAAATTTGTCTTAAATCTGGTGCAGTCGTTTGAAGAAGTTTCAAAACGTACGGGAAAATTCCAACCGATAAAGCGAGATCAACGGCCCACGAACCCATGTCCAGAAATCGACCTAATAAAACAAGCGCGCGAAGCCGATGCGATTGAGAGAGCAGAACCTGAAGAACAATAGGAAGTTGCTCGGGAGGATCTTTTGAATCATCGCCGCGTTCGAGCCAAACTTCAAAAGCAGTGAGCTGTTCTGAAAAAAAAGAACTTGGAATGAAGTTCGGATATGTCGTCTGAGACAGATCTTGGCCATTTGCGCCGCTGTTGTTTTCACCTCCTTGCGAAGCAGCCATTTTCTTCTCAGCCTCTATCAACGCCGGAATTTGAAGTAAACAGTTCTCAACTGCCATATCCCACGCGAGCCACATCGGATGTTGATGCGTTGGTGGCAACTCTGGAATTGAAACTGGTGTGCAATCATTCGCGCGCATTATTCTCTCTGCGAGTAAAAAGTTTCGAAATAAACTCGCCAAGAGTAAATCCTGTCGAAAGAGTTGTTGAAACAAAGGACGCGGTAACACGTTCCACGCTATAGTATCAGTGATTGCGGTAAAGATCCAATTCAATTCACCGAGCGGCGTTTTTCTGTTATTTTGCAAGCCCGGGATTTTATCGATGATATCTTCGCTAACTCCGCTTTCACCTTTTAATACAGATCGACTGACGAACCATTGCAAAGCAATTTTAATAGGTGTCGTGAGACAAGCAGTAAATAAATCTGCGGGAAGTTCTACGCTTTGCGGCAAGGTTTCGTCTTCGGAACACGCAGCGAGAACGATGCGCTCTTCTTTAATAGCCGGTGTTGTCGTGCGTCTTGATAACGGTGGGAAATTAGAAGCACTAAACGCGCCAGATGGCTTTGCGCTCCGAACTCTTCCCTCTGTCTCGATACTATTTGTATTATTGTTAATCATGTCTTCCATTGTCCCATCGTTGTTTTCATTCACGGAGGCTAAATTGTCTCCAGAAAGTGAGCGATTGTTCGATTTTGATGATGGATTATTATCGTCTTCTATTTGCCTACGTTTTCTCTCTTCATTTATCCACAAGAACGATTTGACGATTGTTCCAGCGCTTGAGCAATCGAACAAGTAAATTGCTGGCGCTCCCGTCCATTGCTGCACGTCATATAAAGAAAGCGGAATATACTGCGTGTAATTTTTATTAAAGACCCAGATTTCTCCGTTTTGCGTTGGTCGCGGTACACCGTGACCGTTATAATGAAACAAAACTCGTTCTTGTTTTGCGCTTCGTCTGCACGAGAGACATAACTTTTTAACATCTTCTACGGTTGGATCGAGCTGTAATCTATATTTCGCCCGAGGCTGCCATCGTTCATATTGAGCTTGCAAAGCTTTTCCAATAGAATCTAACGCCCTTTGCGGTGGAGTTGCTAATGGATTTATCCAACACTGCGCGAGCGCGCACGGAGACACTTTCAAACAATCCGGAGGGTCAACGCCTATGTTCAAACATAGAACTAACGCGACTGATGTCGTCTTCATCCTATCTTTCATTCTCCACGACGAAATATTGACGTTATTACTATCTCGAGCTATCATCGGCATACTACCATCCCCGTTATCATTTTTTACTAAATCTTCTTCGTCTTGATGAGTGGCAAAATAATCTGCATCATCGCCCGAATCATCAGCATCGTCATCTTTGTCCCCATCGCATCTAAAATCATCCTCAATCGTCAACTTTTCTAAATAGCTCGACCTCGCTCCATTCAATAACATCTCTCCATATTTCTGCGCCGCAATTTGCCTTTGCGTTTTCTGCTCAAAAGACAAGCTACTGTTTAAATTTTGTTGTTGTTGTTGTTGTTGTTGTTGTTGCGAGTGATAACTCGACGAAGTCGTCACCGAATTCATTAAACCTCTATTCGCGACTCTTGAATTTCTTAAATTCTCTTGCGCCTCTTCTCTCGCTCGTTCGAGAGCTTTCATTTTCATCCTCCTCACGCTCTCTCTGTTTTCATGAACATCGCGCGATACTTCAGCGAACTCATGTCTACTCTCCGCGAAGAATATCGGTTGTTGATAGCGTTGTTGATCCTGTTGTGCGTAATACTTATTATTTTTATTATTAGATCCTTGTTGTCCAGTAGCATACCTATTGTTATTGTTACTATTGTTTCTCTTATTCGTTCGACTTCTCGACCTGCTCCTCGTCTGATTATTATTATTCCTATTATTATTATTATTATTATTATTATTGCTATTCCTCCTATTAGTAGTAGTAGTAGTAGGAGTAGTCGTATTAATATCATCGTTCGAGTCATTCGTATCATCTCTCGAATTCGTATCATCATCATCATCATCATCTTCTTCATAGACTGACCCCTCTCCATCTAAATCTCGTCTTTGCCGCTCTTTTAGCCCTTCTCGCTCGTTACCTGTTTGTTCGTTCTTACTCACGAATCGTTCTTGTTCTTCGTTCTTATCATTCTTAACAGTCGTAGTAGTAGTAGTAGTTTCCTCTTCATCATCGTCCCTTCGTCGTCCATGAAAGGCGTCGTCGGAATCAGGTTCCGACTCATCTTCCGCAGAAGAGGAACTCATTTATTCTCTCTCACACTAGCGCCGTATGCGCGATCAATTCACTGCTCTATCTGGCTATAGCACGGTAGTAATTCTTATTATCAGTGTTCCCTCTTGCTTAATGCGAGAGACAATAAAGGTTTTTCTTTCAAGGGAGTTTTTCTTTCAACGACTCGCTGATGATGCTACTTTTTTCCTCTTTCAAAAACGAACAACTTCCTTATTATCAACTTCAATGCGAGTTTTAATTAAATATTTTTACATGAAATGAAAGAAGAAGAACAACGGTTCTACTCAGAGAAACGTGATTAAGAACGATTCGAAGATCGAGGGCGCCGCAGAGTCGTGTTTTCCACGCGTACTACGAGTTGAAGGTGTTGAAAAGGTTGAAACCCTAAATAAAAGTGCACTCTTCACTGTTTTTCTTTTCATCAAAACGAGAGTACTGGAGTAGTAGTCAGTTAGGTCACAAAAGAGATGAATACTACTACTGCCGCTGCTAATGGTGCTCCTGTTGATCAGAACGCGCACGCAATGGTCATTAAAGTACACCCAGTAGTGTTGTTATCGATAACGGACCATAACCTGCGCTTAAGAAATAAGAACGACTGCGACTGCGCAGACGCAGACGTAACTGGTGTAAAGAAGAACAATAAAAGTTCGAGCGTGAATACGATCGGTGTCTTGTTAGGGAAAGAGCGAGAGGACTCGCAGGAGAAAGGGAAACAGACGTTTTCGATCGTTGAATCGTTCGAGATGGTCCTAGTCAATAACGATCGCGATGATAATACTGGTGATGATGTTAGTATTGATAAGGAGTTCGTGCAGAAGATGCGCGCGCACTATAAGGAAACGTTCGAAGATCTGGATTGCGTCGGGTGGTACCATTGCTTTGACTCTTCTTCTGCGCAGACCATGGACGATCAAAGGAGGACGAACGAGTTAAGGAGGGCTATTCATGAACAGGTCAATGAACAGGTTTCGAAGGCTTTGTTAGTAGTGAATAACGAAAACGAAAACAACGACGGCGGCGAACAACGACAACAACAACAAATTATTAAGGCGAAGTTTGAGTGCCCGATGGTTTTCTTAGCCGTCGACGCGAGAGTATCGGCATCATCGGCCTCATCTTCGGTAGTTTTAGAGACAACGAAAGCGACGGCGGGGACGATGAAAAAGACGCATTTACCGGCAAAAATGTATAGGTTTGACGACGAAAACAGCGCGTTTAGTGAGATTTCGTATACCATCGATGCGAATCCGGCCGAGCGAGTCGCCGCGGAACACGCGAGTAAGGCGACGACCGGCTCTTTAGATACGAAAGAGTCGAGAGTTTTAGCGTATTTGCAAGAACAACGAACGAGCGTGAAGGCTTTGAGGGATCGAGTTAGTACGATGTTGGATTTTTTAGAAACAACAAACGCGAACGCCGATACTACTACTACTGAAAAGAACGACGACGACGACGACGACGAAAATACTACGTTTGAGATCCTAAGACGCATAAACGCGATTTGCGCGCAAAAGAACACGCTCTTACCGAACGAAGAAAAAGACTATAGAGAAAAGAGCGACGCTATGCTCGTACAAACGCTATCGCAATTAACCAAAGCGTGCGCGGATACGGAAAGCTTTGCTAGAAAATTCAACGCCGTTTATAAAAGGGACGAAATCGATATCGAATCCGCTTCCGGAGGAGGCGGTTTAGAACGCTTCGGAATGCAATCGATGATGATGGGAAGTGGGGGCGCCGGCGGTAGTCAAAAAGCGCGCTCGGGGAGAGACCCGGCTCCTTCGCTTGGTGGTAATATCCGTTCGCTCCGTGGAAGACGAGCGACGACGACTAGCATGCAATTAGATTAAAATTAAGTTCGCGATATAGTAGTAAGCACACATTAATAAATATACGTACATACGTACAATTAGCGCATGGATCGCTAAAGCGAGATAATCACCTAAATGCAAGGAAGAAAAGTAGCAACCAAACAACAGGCGACAAGGTTTTTTTGGTCAACTCAAATTCCCAATCATCGACTGATCAAATTAATAAAAATTTAAAATCAAAAATGATCAACACAAATAAGATCACGCGCACGCGCACACAAATGTCTGAGAGAGGATACCAAGGAAAAGAAGCGAACCGTCGACCGCGTGGTGCAGGACGAGGTCACGGCGCCGGTCGCGGTCATTTTAATCATAACCAACAACCCTCGGTGCATAAAAACGTGAGTAGTAATTGGAAATCATCCTCATCGACGGAGAAAAATAAAAATAATAAAAATAATAATAAACGAGAGAACAAATCGCAGCACGAGCAGCCGGATTCTATAGCGAGTATATTAGACCAACGAAAGCGTCACATTAATGGTGTTTTATTGCAAATGAACGAAATCGTTAATGCAAAGAACGGTGCGAAGTTAACGGAGAAAGAGGTGAGTGATTTTAATTTTTTCTCTCTGTAGTTTATTGTTTTTTGCAACCGCCTAATTAAATCTCTTTGACCTTCTTATTACTCGTGTTTTATGTTATATAGGAACTCTACTTAAGTAAGCGTTTGTTCTACGAAGGCATGTTAAACGAGCTCGAACACATTACACCGATGTTAATGGAAACAGTGATCAATAGGGAAATCGCGGTCGGTTTAGCAAAAATGGGAACGCAAGAGGAGGAAGAAGAAGAAGAAGAAGAAGAAGAAGAAGAGTTTAATGAAATCGGAGAGACGACGAAAGAGTCGCCTATTCGTTCGCCTTTGAAGTTTGCGAAAGGGATTTTACCGCCTTTGCCGCCAACACCGCCGAGAGATTCGCATGCGAGAGATGATAGAGAAGAGAGTAATGTGCGAACGTATGACAACGAAGATATGAGGAAATTATTGATGTTGTTATATTTCGCGAGGCAGTTTGATGTGGCAGACGCGGCAACGGCTGAAATCGCGCTCGCGAGACGCGTTCAAAGAGACGGCTGTATTAAACATCACCAACAGTTCGTTGGGAAAAAGACAAATGATAGAGATCTTTTGAGACCTTTGAATGAAAAAGATTTAGATGCAATTGTGATTGCTGGGCGTGCAATGGTGTGTCCAAGACGCGACATTGAACAGCATATGTTGAACATAGCTATAAACGCGAAAGCGGCTAAACTTTTCTTGCGCGGGGGCGGCAAGAAGCAACAACAACAACAACGACGAGAACGAAGAAAAAACGTAATAAATGAGGCCATGGAGAATAAACCTGATTTTAAAAAGCTGTTTTTCGATACAAATCCAAACAAAGAGAGAGATTCTGAATTTTCCATCATTGGTGTGATGAAAGAAGATCAAATGAGCGGCAGTAGCGGCGGCGGCAAGAGAACGGTAACGAAGGAAGAATTTGAGGCAATAAATGGCGCGAGAGAAGCGATTACTATCATCATTGCAAACACACCTTCTTTTGTGGACGATTCGTCATCGTCTGAAGACAATACGGAGTATTCTTACGACGATGAAGATATTATGGTGCCCACGCTATTAGGGGACTCGTACGAAGGAGGTAATAATACGTCGAGAAAGTTCTCGAGAGGAAGTCTTGTTCTCGTCGTTGGTTCTGAAGGAAGGAAGAAGAGAAATAATTCGGCAAAGGGTCAAAAATTTCAGCACGCGATGATGATTGCATCGCCACCATCGATTTTGACTACGATGAATGATGATGATACTGAACAAACTGAGTGGGGTTCGCACAAAAAAGCTGCCGCTGCCGCGCAAGAAGAAGAAGAACAACAGCAGTTGTTCGATTCGCCCGCGAGAAAGAAAAGAACAAATAGGGGTGGAAAGAAAAAAAAAGAAAGCAAAGAGCGCATGCGCGCAGCGAGAGCGAAAGAAATTGTCTTGGATATTATTACTACATCAGAGTAGGAGTAGAATTAAGGAGTTATATCTTAAATAGTTTCAAAAGCAATATATAAGGCAGATACACACACACACACACACACAAACCTCTCTCTCTTTTCATCTCGCGCGCGTTTTCAAACTAACATAAAGGAGTATCATTTCAAATCGTCGTATCAAAGTAAAAGTACATTCTTAGCAACGCATGCTAGTTATTTCGTCACTGAAGCTGTCCGAATTTTCCATTCTTTTCGGTGGCGGCGTTCGAACTGATTCCGTGTTCACCGAATTAGAGTTGTTGTCGTAGTTGTCGTTGTTGTTGTTGATATTACCACGTTCGCAGTCGTTGTGATGTTGTAGAGAACAGCAATTTGGGCACTTCCGCGCGCTCTCTTTAATCCACGTTTGACATTCAACGCACTTTACTAGCGGTCCGTACTTAAAGCTCGTGAACATGTTCATCGGAATAACGACTAAGTAATACACGAACAACAAAGTGAAGAAAGTCTCGATCAAAACTCCAAGGAACCTCCCGTATTCAAACACGCTCGAGTTCACGTGAAACGTCATATCTTGAAGCTCGCGCGCTCCGCCCGCTAACGCAATCAACGGCGAAATAAACGCATTCGTGAACGAATCGACTATGTCTTTTATGCAGCCACCGACTATTAATCCGACGGCTAAACCTACCGCGCCAGAACCGACGATAAACTGCGTTAATCCTTGAAGTTTAAACACCTCCGTCGTCTCTCTTATTCTCTTCTTTATGTGCAGAGAGCCTTGCAAAGGTCGCCCAGGCGCAGCAGCAGAAGAAGCTTTTCTGTTTTTGTTCTCCGCGTTCGCGCTGTCTCTATCGCGCGAGATCTCGGGCGACCTCTGTAACAAAGGTTTCAACTGCCACGTGCGTTGAGAAGAATTTCCTGAATCCGCTGGTGATTGCTGCCCTGGATTCTCTTCGCTCTCGTTCTTGCGATTACTCATTATCGTTCGTCGTCTTATTTCTTTTTTTTTCTTCGCGCGCGTATTTTATGACCAACGAAGCGAAGATTTCAAAAATACTCATTTTCTATTTTAATTAGGTATTTAATAATACTCTAATCATCGATCTATGCCAAGCGATCCAAGCGAATATTCATGTTCACTGATACTAACAAACGAGTACTACTACTACTGTACTACTCTGCTACTTTCGCGTCATCTCGCTTTTTAACACTAATAATAAAGTAATATTACATTTTCTATTTTAACTAGGTACTTAATAATACTCTAATCATCGATCTATCTATCGATCTATCTATCGATCTACGACTATGCCAAGCGATTCATGCTCACTGATACTAACAAACGAGTACTACTACTACTGTACTACTCTGCTCCTTTCGCGTCATCTCGCTTTTCAACACTACGCAAGAGATCGAACGAAACCTTCCTCGCAAACTCTAATTTATGCAAGTAGAACATCCTACCCGAGAACGGGATTACGATGAACAGGAAAACGAGGACGCAAACGCGCCTGAACGGTTTTTTTCTGATGAAATTCGGGCACATTATCGCCTTAGGCGTTGCTTCGATTTGTTTTTTTTCACTTTGCGTCGTCGTCATCGTGTTGCGTTACGACGTTGTTGTTATTTATTCCTATATTTACCGCGGCACATGAATAATCACGAAACTATAAATTTCTGCCGCGCATGCTTATTAAAAGTCGTCATTGGAAAGAGATGACGCAGCGCCTATTTCAGGCAACGAACGAGCGCATTAGTAACAGTAGCGCTACAACAATCGCGCAAAAAAAATTAAATAAATCTCGTCAATCTTTCATTCGCGCTATTTGTGCACTATCGACCGGGTCTTTTTTATTATCGCGCGTACACGGAATAGCACTGATGGCGCAAGCTTCCAATTCTGGAGCCAATCAGGAAAAGTATTCAGGTACTGCGACTGAAAGAATGAACGAGTGCAAATCACGAGCGCGAAGGTTGACTGAACTCGAGTTATCGAAAGATTGGGACTCCGAAGTCAGACCGAGATTGCTATACGCCGCTGGATTGAGAGATATTAACGCCATGAGCAGGGTCGGTACTGGATATACTGGGCACTGTTTCAACGATTTTAACCACGTAGATGCGACGACGATGATATTAGACGTCGCGGATTCAGAAAACGAGGGTAACATAAGAGGTATTGCGAAAGGGAATCAATTGGGCGATGGAATTCGAGCCGCGTCTTTAGAAGATGCCGGACCTGGTGGGTCCTGGTGTACGTGTTCCTTAGGCGCGAATAGCGAGCCACCGCACGACGTCGCTCACGTACAATTCAACTCGAAGATTGCGTGGAAATTAGTATGGGTACCAGGGCAGAATAACGATTTCTCTCGATTCGTTCTAGTCGACGATGAAGGGAAAAAGTTGACGACCGGCGTACCAACTGGTAACATACCTCACAAAAGCGAACGCATGCAAAACTTCAGAATGTTAATCGGAGGCAGATACGCCGAATGCGCGAAGGAGTATTCTAACGACGCCGTCGATGGCTTCTCCGCTCGATAATAATAATAATACTGAAGTTATTTTGTTCTCAAGTCGTTTGCGCAAAAGTTTTCGCGCCGAGAGCAAGAACTATTACACAATCGATAATGTTGCTGTTGTTGTTGTACAATTTTAATCCAGGTATCGAAGGAATCCAGCCGCGTGCAAAAGCTTAGTAGTGATTATATTCCAAATCATTGGCCAGACTACTTTGTTGTTGATGTAGGGTCTGATCAACTCGTTGATAGTCTGGCCAATGATTTGTAAGAATAATCCCTCTTCCCAACGGAGCTATCCGCCGTTTTCTTCTGCAAAGGCAGCAATTAAACCATCGTAATCCTTAAATATATTCACAAGTAGCAAGCGTTAATAAACTCTTGAATACCTAAATTTCAATTTTACCTAACTTTAATTTAATAAATGCATTCTTCATCATTTATTTGAAAAGAAAAAACGAACGAATTTTAAATGAATCGATCGATTAATTGCTCTCACTATCAGCACGCTCGCTCGCTGAGATCACCGCGATCGTTATCAACACCGTCGTCGAAAGTTAGACATCATCGTATCGTTAAGAAGAGTAGTTCGGATAACGAGTTCTCTGAACTAGCGATTTATAGGCCTGGGGATATCGTAAACGATAAGTATGTTTGTAAGGATGTTTTAGGCGTCGGATCTTCGGCGGAGACGCTATTATGCGAATTCTTAGACGCGAATGCGAACAACGCGCGCGAAGAAGTCGCCGTGAAGATTCTGACGTGGAAGAGCTTACAAAGACGGGTCAGTAATACTACGGCAACGACTTCTTCTTCTTCTTCTTCTTCTTCGGCTTGGAAGGCTTTGGATAGTTTCGAGAGAGAGTCGAAGGTTCTGCAGAGCATAAAGTTCAAGACCGTGCCGGAATACGTGGAACATTTCGAGATCGAGAAAGGGAAGACTGGGGACTTGGAGTTTATATTGGTACAGAAAGTAGCGAAAGGAAAGTCTTTGATTGATCTAGTCGAGAGCGGAACGTTTAGGCCTAAGGAAGAATTCGTGAAGAAGATGTTAGTGCAATTGTTGGAGACGGTGAGCTATTTAGAGAGTTTAAGACCGCCTGTTTGGCATAGAGATATAACGCCGAATAATGTTATAGTAGATTTGGAGACGGAGACGATTAGTTTAGTTGATTTTGGAGCCGTGGCGGAATCTGCCGTGAGCGGAGGATTAGAAATGACGAGAGTTGGAACTTCTGTTGGGACGTTTGGGTATGCCGCTCCTGAGCAATTGCAAGGCAGAGTCGGTAAGAAATCGGATCAATATGGCGTCGGCGCGACTATTTTATTCGCAATGAGTGGATGTCCACCGAGCGCGTTCCCATCGGAAAGGTTGAAAATTGGATTTAAAGGACGAGTAACGATTGATGATAGAGATATTGAGAGATGTTTGGACATATTGCTTGAACCACTTCCAGAGGATCGATTTAGAAACGCAAAAGAGGCTTTAGAACTTTTAGAGAACGGGGCAAAACGGAGAGAGGAGCGGAAAAATAATAATAATAGACAACAACAACAACAACAAAGGTATTACGATGATTTTAACGATGATTACGACGACAGCAACAATTATTACAACGACCCATATTACGGTCGAACGACTTTTGGTGCGCCTGGATTTAGTACGACGATTTCGGCCGAATTAGAATCGCGCAGACCAAATCGTAGGAAGAAACCAGCGAATACGAAAGTGCAAGTTTATAGAAACGATGATACGAAAGAACTCGCGATTTTAATCCCACCAGCGGGATTTACTGGAAGCTCGGCAATGTCTGGCGGCTTCGCTTTAGCATGGAACGCGTTTGTGGCGACATGGACGATGGGCGCTTTAGCTTCAGGAGGAGCTTTTTTCGCTTTATTCTCGATTCCTTTCTGGCTCGCTGGAGGTCAAATGACGTTGGGATTTCTGAAGAACTTTGAAGCGGCGGAAATTTCATTGACCGATAGCGACTTCGGGTTCGTCACGAGAACGCTTGGAAAAAGAGAGTCCATGAACGAAAATGGAAATATTGACGACATATCAGGCGCAGAAGTAGTCGTCGAAAGTATCACGAATGGAATTCCAAATTCGATAATCTCTCTAGAAATTGGTGCAAAATCATACAAGTTCGGTAGCGGTTTGAAACCAGTTGAATTAGATTTCGTTGCTGGCGAGATTAATGATTTCATCGATAAGCGCTGATGATCTACATTATTACATTTTGTGTAATAAAATTGCCACAAAATGTACTGGTATTTATTTTCTAATAATAATAATCTATAAATGTTTTCTAATCTTCCGAATCGCTAGCTAGTTTGTCCCATTTTGAATAATCAACAGTTCCCTTGCGTTCGCTGGCGCCTTTGCCAATATCTTCCCATGGGCCACTTTTCTTTGCTATAGACCATTCGTAATATACTTTATTGGCGTTAAAATCGCGAGCGTCTTCCGTGGCTGAATCTATTCTATAATCGATTGTGATTTCATCGCCCTTCTTACCGCCATCTTTTACGTTGTTGAATCGATACGTCGCGATTGGCTTTGTTCTATCGCGACAAACGAGAGCATCGCTATCTTCGGCGTGATTTAAAAACTGTGCGAAAGTAACGCGATGAAAACCACCTTTCAATGGAAACGTTTGATTCGCATAAGTAAAACAGAAGCGTTCTCTTAACATTCTCTTTATGGTTTCGTTCAATCCTAATTTTTCTTTATCGAGCCAGCCGTGCGGACAATTCGCCATTCGAAAATGCCCTTGAAGTAACTCGCTTAATTGCGAAACTGGCATTTCAATAGGTTTGTTATAATCCGATGCTAAAAAAACGCCCACGTCATGAATTTTCGAAGCTTGCAAACGTAGCGGTGGACATTCTTCGAGCCAACTCACTAGTTCGTTCTCTACTGTTTCCAAATCGCACTTAATCGCCATCGATCCAGGCTTTGATTTATACTTATCCTTTTTCGGAACCTTCAACTCTTCACCATTAATAATATCTTTCGTCACTACATAAGTATCACTCAGACAATCATACTTAACGTTCGCTTCTTCATCATCAGAACAACATCGCAAGTATTGCTCCGGCGCGATTTTCATGAAGGTTTGCATACTCGTCGGAACTGCGACGCACTCTAAATCGCTATAAAACCTCTCCTTCAAAAGCTCAATCATCGAATCTCGAACGTTATATTCATACTTCAATCGCTCGACGGAAACCATGCACAATCCTCCACACGGAGCGCGTTGCTCTTGCCACGTCTTTTCGAATATTTTTGTACCTTTTTCTATGAAATCGGTTGCAAAGCACCCGATTTCTTCGGAATCATCATCACCATCATCATTCGTTCTACACTTCGTTAACTGAATCTTCGAAGTTACTAAAATCTCCTTCGATGCTACTTCAAACATCTCGTACGTACTACTGACCGGTTTCGCTAAACCTGGTGCGAACTGCGATAGACCAATAGTATCATCATCGGTCCTATTCCTGATTGGGATGAAGCGCTCGCCCTTTTTTTGGATATCGATCCTCGTGCTTTCCAAGTGCTGGCGAGCTTCTTCGCACGCGTCTACCATTTATCGCGTTATAATATATTCATGTACTGTATATATCTACAGTCTGTGTGCTTACTACTGATTGATTGATTGATTGATTGATTGATTGATTGAGGACTGCTAATATTATTTTTAATGAACGAAAATAAAAGGTGTCGATGGAACTTTTCTTGTATTAGATTTAGGGTTTGAAACCCTAAATATATTGATTGTTTAGGATTGATGCAGCAGGCGCTCACTTTCTTGAGAGCGGCGTCTTTTAAATAAATAAAACGAACATAAACAATGGCGCGAGGAAGTGGGAGAAAGCACTCTAAGAACTCCGGGTATGTATTCTATCGTCATTCATTGCGTGTTTGTTTGTTTGTTTGTTTGTTTGTTTGTTAGTAGTTAAAATACACCTAATTCTGATAATTCGTACGAACTCGCTCATGTCATCGTTAGGAACATGGGTTCGGAGAACTTAACGTATCAAGAACGCAAGGCGTTAGGGTTTGGAACGATCACCGAGCGATTAGGGAAAGAAACGGTGAAAGATTACAACCATTGCGCGTTAGGTTTAACCGTCGCTAAAGACGCCATGGTTACACCTGATGGAGTCATTTATGAACGCGAGCATATTTTAAGGAACATTATAAAACAGAAGAAGGACATTTTGAGAACGAAGACGTCGATGGAGAGACAAGTCGAGGGCGATTGTTTGAGTCAGATTGAGATGAAAGAGAGAGAGAGAGAGAGAGAGATTAAGAGATTTCATATGCAGAATCATGGAGCTGGCGCGTATCAAGAGCAGAGGGATTTAGTCGTCGACGATGAAGCGCTTGGCGTAGGAGGAGGAGGAGGCGCGAGAAGGGTCGAATTTGGGTCGAGGTTCGATAAAGAGAGAGCGGAGAACATGAACGAGTTTTGGGCGAATTCCGTGAACGTAGATAAGGTTCAGAACAGAGTTAAGATGGTAGAAAAAGAGACTTTGTTCACGAAATGTCCGCAAACTGGGAAAAAGTTACGAATGAAAGATTTAATCGAAGTGAAATGGACGAAATCGAGGGACGATGAAGATGTGTATATTTGTCCAGTAACAATGAAGACTTTTACGAACACGACACCGATAGTGATTTTGAAACCAACCGGCGAAGCTGTATCTTTAGAAGCGTACGATCGCGTTATTAAGAAGGAGGGGTCCTATAACGGTAAGAAAATAAACCCGAAGAAAGATATTATTCGTTTAGAACGCGGAGGAACTGGATTTGCCGCTAGCGGTACGCAAGTCGAATCGAAAATAGATAAAATAATGGGACAAGGTAGCGGCTTGAGCGAAGTCAGAGGTCAGAACAAAAGTGCCGCTTCAAGATTTGCTTTAAGAATGTAAAATATTAGTACATGCATGTATATTATTATTTCTAAGTGTTCAAAAATACATTGAACACCTTCTTGACTTGATCAATCTTCTTCGATTTCACCTCTTCACCTTTGGCTTCGAGTACTTTCACCAGTGAAAGAAGAAGAAAACTGAAACTTCTATTCCATGTCAGTTTGACGAGCGGCCGCGTCTCTTCAAAACGGCCTAATTATAGACTCTCAAAGTCAAGGTATCATTATTTTACGATTTAGCGCGTGCCTTTAATTCTTTATTTTCCCTGTCGAGTTTTTTGTAGTCAGTCGCAATGAGGCAGTTCTCTCTTTCCAGGAATGCTTGAAAGATCGAGAACACGAGGAGGCCTTGTCTTTCTCTCGCTTTCTTTCTTTCGTCTTTTCTTTCTTTCGCTTGAAGGCGTTCTTTTTCTTTCTCGTTCTCTTCTAACGCCGCGGTCGCTTCTTCTAAGTCTAGTTTAAAATAATGATTCCTCCGTCGTAGATCTTGATTTTCTTTCTCGAGTGTGTTGTTGATAGTCGCGAGCCGTTTGCAGTTATTCGCGAGTTGTTTGTAAGTCCCTAGCACGAAAGCTTCACTTACTTCATCTGATACGTCCAAAAATACAGGTAATAACGATTCTAAATCGAACCCGGTTTTACACCTTGGACATGCCGCTTCGCCAGTAGTAGTGCCTTCGGATTTATCGAACCATTTCGAGATGCACGACGCGCAATACACGTGCCCACACCTTTTATTAAACATAAACATAGGAAAGTAGGTCAACAAAAACAAGAGAACTTCTTTTACCTCGGGAGAACTGCGCACTTCCCAGTAGCTAAATTGAAGCAGATCGCGCATGATGTCATATCTTATACTTTGCTGATATTTACGAGTTCTTCGACGGTGGGAATTTATATATCCTTTCTTTAGCAACGTCACAACGCGCGCGGTGAATTTGCGTGGGAAAATGAAGAAGATATGAAGACGAAAAGTGGTTGTTTCGATACAAAATTTTATTGGCCCTTTACGTACTTCGCGCGGACTCGCGAACTCGTGTGTGTGTTTAATAATTTTCTATGATTTCGTATATGTTTAACAATTTTCTATAGCTGTATCGTTCTCACCCTCGGTTCACTTGAATGTAGAGATACACACACACACACACGCACACACTAGTAGTTCGAGCATCGGAGAAAAGTTGAGAAGCGCAGTGATTGTATCTTCGTCAACATTTCGAGACGCAATAGAAACGCTCGACCGTGAACGAGTATTTTTCCAATGCCAGTTTGTATTGCATCGTAATTACCCGGTCTTGGAGGTAATTGTAAAAAGGGAGGATCGAAGAGCATCACGATAGCACTGCCAATAAATAGCACCAAACCGTTAGAACCGTTTGACGCACGCCCTCGCCCTGAGAAGTCCCTCAAAGACTCTTCTACGGCGTTTTGAAAGTCCACTTCTTCATCGTCAAATTGCGCTCGAACGATATTTTCATTCGTTTCCTTCAGATTCCTGATTTCATTCTCGAGCTCTCGCTCTCTTTCTTTAATCGATTGGAATTCTAAAGCAGTTTCGTCGTCCACGTCTAAGTAGACATCTTTTATATCATCGGCAGTGAAGCTCTGATTACACCCTCTCGGGCATAAGGCAACGCGCCCTCCCTTTAACTCGAGCAATCGATGAAGGCATCCGCAGCAAAACACGTGCCCGCACTTAATCAACATCGCGTTTTTCCCAGTCGATAACTCGCGGCAGATCCCGCACGTGCTCATGATCCTTTTCTTTCAGAAAGTTTAGTCGCGTGCTACTTATTCGTTTTACACTTACAGTATTTTTATATCGCGCTTGAAAATATGAACCACTTGAAAATATGAACCACTTGAACTGTTGAAGAAAAATATCCACAAGAAAAATATCCACTTATTAAGAAACGTACTGCACGTCTACAAAACAGAAATGGTATTTCATGGTTTCAAGACAGCGATAGCGCTCATCGTCGCATCGCAGCTCTATGCTTTCGCTGAAGGTCAAACAGTACCCGCCAGGTCAGCCATGGCCATGGCACCGAGTCCAGCGCCAACGAGTTCGCAGCGAGAAGAATTTTTAGTCTTGGACAACGAAAAACTGAACACCGTGATCACGCAAACTTTCGCGGATGATCTCGAGCGCGCCGAGGAATTGAGACAGCAGATCGCCAGAGATCTCTCACCAGTGACCGAGGAAAGTGATTTTGAGATCTCAACGTTCTTCGAAAGAGATGGTCGCAGGTTCGTGCAAACCAGTTTCTTGGCCACGGAGCAACCTTCGAAGGATACAAACTTCTCTATGAAGTTCATTGCGGTGAGCGAGAACTTACAGCCGAGTACGTTGTATGGAGCCGTTTTGTGCGGGTTCGCTCATCCAGAAGCGTGTACGTTCGGAGTTGATTCGTTAATGATACCGGACAACGTACTCGATTCGTCACTTCAAAGATGTGGCGGCGGCGATATTAAAGTCGAAGCTACGCATCACTTTTGCGAGCTCATCGCCGAAGGCTATACGAACGAACTGGGTGAAATCGTCTTCATTGGTGAACCAACTATTGCTTCGCTCGTCAATAAGACTGATACAATCGAAGGCGATATCGAGATGCACGTCGCATTGGTCAGATTACCACCGAAACCGGCTCCGGCGCGGAAACTTCTCCAAGAATTTGGCGTCTCCTTCGGATACGGTAATATAGGTGGTAATGTCAATCGTTATGGCGTCTCGTCGAATTATGGTAATTCGAATTACATCGTTGCCGAGGATCCATATTACGAAAGGAACGATTATAACCAAGTTGCGTATTCTAATTCTGGGTACGTCGTCGGTAAGTGAATAAATAATTTTACTTTACAATAAATTTTTGAATACAAATTTGAACGAAGAGAGAGAGAGACAACTATACTACTTATTCTCGCTCGTGTTTTCTAAAAGTTCTCGCAACGTCCCTTAAATAATCGATTTGCATTCTTTCCTTAGTCCTTTGCATCATTTGTTGCAACATTTGCACTTGAATTTGAGGGTCTTCGCAGTTAGCCAATTGCTCTCGCAATCGATCGTCTTGCATATCCATCACTGGAAGAACGTCGCCCAAATATTTCTCTAAAGCTTCTCTAGTCACTCCAACTTCTTCATCTTTATCGAACTCTTCTTGTAAAACTAAACGAACTTTTTGCAAAGCTATTTCGTTATTCAACTCTAAATCCTCGGCGGTGAACAAATCGAGACATCTCGATGCGAACTCTAAAACGCGCTTAGCGTACGGAGCGCGTAAAATCTGCAATTGCTTTAAAATCACGTCATACACTCCTTTCAAGACTAAGATTATGTCCTCATCTTGTCCTTTTTTAATGTTTCCGTCTAGAATCACTCGACTGGCTTCTAAAACGCCAGCCGTGATTAACCCCGTGTTCGCCATCAGCTCGGCTTTATCGAGTAATTCTTTAGCCGTATCACAATCTAATAGTTCGACGACGATTGCGTAATCCTCTGGTGGTATCTCCTCGGCCGTTTTCTCTCTACTCTCACTATTACTATTACTATTACTATTATTATTAATATGTCTTCTTCTTCTCCGATTAATAATCCGATGAGATATCTTTTTTGTTGATATATTCTTATCGCCACAGAAAGAAGAAGAAGAAGAAGAAGAAGAAGAACACGCACTGCTCACATTTCTCATCATTTTTTGTATCGTCTCGATAAATAAGTTCTCTCTCTCTCTCTCTCCCTCTCTATTTATTTATTT